>Ga0307510_10000602_pt1 | contig 36400 bp, 31 predicted proteins | sample 12_EM_MG_FD_207224 | JGI IMG/M metagenome (GOLD analysis project Ga0307510, IMG submission 207224) | Populus trichocarpa ectomycorrhiza microbial communities from riparian zone in the Pacific Northwest, United States - 12_EM | ecosystem: Host-associated > Plants > Roots > Unclassified | place...
GAGATTTCGGGCCAGATAATTTCCTCTTCCAAGCACATGAGCGGTCTGTTCCGATGCAGCCTTCCATGAGCTACCAGCGGTCCCTCCATGGGCTGTGGTTTCTGGATCCACATAATTCCATAGGAATTGACGGACCTGGTCCAGCCTTTCTCGCGTGATCTGGTCAAATTTGGGTCCTGTTTTCTGGTTTGGTTTCAAAGTCTTCCAAAGGTCCTCATATGCCCTATGTGCATCTTCTATTCCTGGAGGGGGGGAATACTTCCCATTGTTCTCATCATCAGCATTGTGGTTGTCGTCAGCGTTGTGGTCATCAATCAACCCATCATTGGCATTAATGCTGTAGTCGTCAAGTGTCATGTCATCGTGATTGATCAATGACATTGGTTCTTGATCTCTGGTAGTCCGTCCCGGAAGCCCACAGGTTTCAGTTTCTATTTCGGTATGGTGCTTCTTGCAATGATTTGTGGGTGCATCCTGAAGATTATAGTGTCAGTTCTGAAAAAAAAACAATAAAGAGTTATTATACATTCTCCTTGTCACTATCTGATATCTTCCTCTTCATTCCATACATGCCAAGGTTTGCAAGATTTTTGCTTTGTTTCCGTTTTGGCATTGTATATCGTGGTGAGGCAATTTCGCATGCTCTCGGAAGCGCTCGGTCCGGGGATGGACAGGTCCGAAATTTCAACACCAAAAACCTATCTCCTCCTTCAAAACTGCTTGAATAAAAAATATAAAACCACAGATTTGTTTTAACAACATATGTTCATGTAAAATGGGAAACAAATATTGTGTTTATGTCTTTCTGAAGAGCCTATATTGTAATCTTTTTGCCATTTTGTCACGTTTTGTCACTTTTGGCCCTCTGATTTGGATGGAACAAACATGAACAAACCTCAAAATGTCGACACTAAAAATTGATCTGCTCCTTCAAAACAGCTTGAAAAAATATTTGGAAACCACAGGTCTGTTTGGATGACCCATCTCCATAAGAAATGGGTTGCTATATTTACATTTATGTCTTGTCTAAAGAGCTAATACATGTTTACACCATTTTTCACCGTTTGTCACACTTGGTCATGTGATACGAACCGTAACTGGATGCTCCCTACCTTACCCTTCGGTTATCGGCCTTGTCCCCCCTCTTGCATATGTTCTCTCTCCCTCGAATACCCAGGAGTTATACCAATTCGAAATTTCTTCCGTCCGTCTGCTACTGTTGGCCTTTTTGATCAGGGCGTATTCATGATAAGAGTGCACCTGCTACAGGACGTTACCTGGGTTTGATGACTGGAATGAGAACTATGTCGGCCGTGGATCCCTCGTACTGACGAGTGGCGAGTTAGGGACTATGTGATGGCCATATGACTTGGGACCCGTCGTAGACCAGGATGTGATGCATTTGTGTCTGAATTAAGCTGATTCAAACATGTGATACTGGCCCGGACAGCGGCGTTCTTGTGCTATGTGTGCAGCTTCAGTTCCAAAACACCAGCTCGGGCTAGATGGCGGAAGCTACCACGTTCCTGTTGGCGCACTTGACGCACGTTATCAGCTCATTCGGGGGAATAGGGATGTCCTGTGTACTCGAGGGATACGCGCGTCCTGGAGGTGGGACATGCTAAGGGAGAATTAGATATTCTATAAAAGGATTGTACAATTACAATGCGACGAAGGCGGTAGTAAGCAAGAAAGACGAAGATTATGGGCCATTTGTGGCTCTAGCTCTAAGGGTCAATTCAGCGCGGCCCAGGAGCAGACAAAGACCAGCTCCAGCCGACTCCAGCGTAAGCGAGCGCAGGCCCTACCAACCGCCGACGTAATGTGGGCCCCGCGAACAAAACTCCGGGGTTACGAAACCCAACAACGAATACGGCGTTGGACGTGGGATCCATTTCCTTGATTTCACCTACGTATCTTACCTGCGGACCTCGGCCCGTCGTGGGGTCATGCACTGCATGCGCGGGGCGAGGCGAGATCGTCCTTTTCCTTCGTGTCGACTCGTACACTATATCGAGCTCAACATCATGAGCGCTCCCTGATTTGACGCCATTAATCACGAGTCATCGTAGCTGTGTGGCCATCGCTGCCCTCCATGATTCTTTCTCGTACGTGACGAGAGTTCCAGCACGACACCGTATGCGAAACCACAGAGGGTGGGATCTTTGATTTTTTTGTTCTTGCCGGATAGTGCAGATTCTTGATCCACACAGTCCAGCGTTATGACGTCGCATGCACACGCTGATGCTGCAAAAGGTTATCACGGCGAGCGAAGGTCTTGCCGCACCCACACTCGAAAGCTGAAAAAAAAAAAGCACACAGCCCACATATCAGTATTAAGGAAGGAAGGAGAGGGGCGTGGTCCACGTACGCTTCTCATGCGTATGCAGCGAGATCACGTGCCGCTTTAAATGCTCAGCCCGCGCGAAGCTTTTAGAGCAGCCAGGCACAGAACATATGTGCACGCGCTCCCGCGCTTCGTCCGGCTCGGGCACCCGACGTCCGCGGCTCTTCTTGATGAGATGTGGGACGGGTACAGGGGGGGGAATGCGCTTGCGTTGTGCCGCCTGCTCGGCTCTTCGTTTCGGGGAAGGGACCATGATGATGACGGGACCGGTTCTGGCAGTCGGCGGTGGAGACCCTTGATCGGACGTCGGCTCAATTTTCGCGGCGCCAACATCTTTTCCGGGAACAGCAGTAGAAACAATGGGTGTGGCGGCAGCGGCAGGTGCACCACCATGGTCTTCTCGCGCTTGAAATTGTGCATACATGGGGCATTTGCGGCGTAAGCGTGCAGGAATGCGAACTGGGCTGGTTGGGGGGTCCAACGCAGAGGGAGAGGAAGGATCCCAAACGGTTGATGACGTAGGCGATTCCGTCGGTTCGGCGGATGCGCTACAGGAGGATGCGTTGATCGTAGTGAAGGAGGAGGCTGAGGATTCTGGGGTAGTGGCTGTGGTCGTGGAAGAATCCCCAGAAGCATCGTGGCTGTTCTTGTTCTCGGTGCACAGATGCAAATGGGGAAGGTTTAAGGCCGGAACCCCTTTTCTAGGGGAGAGGTGGGCCTCAGTAAGTAAGGACAAGGATAGCAGCCTTTTCACAGAACAGTCGTCGGACATTGTGAGACCTTGACAAATTGACACAGCAAGAAAGATGTGCGCCAGGAAAGAGGTCAAAACATAGTGGCGATGTAGGTTCGAGCTTCTCCCTAATCATCGTCAGGGGGTGCACTGCAAACGCATAGAGTGGCTGTAAAGTCCTTGGCTTACCGGTGTCACTGGTGGTGGTTGCGAACCGCTACTCTCTAATCTACTCCGAGCCTACAGCGATGGACCCCTGAGGTGGGTACAATCGCGGACTTTTGCAAGGGGGTCAGAAGCGAAATCGAAATCGAAATCGAAATAGACCAAATCTCCAACCCAATAAGTAATAAAGAAATTGAATTGGAGAGCGGAGCGGTCTCAGATTGGAGTGAAAGCTGGGGTAGACAACAAAGATTTTGTGGAGTGGGGGAAAGGATGTGTTAAAGGATGTTACTCACGACCTGGCAAACTTACACGACCCTTTCTTTTTTGCGACACCCACAGCGGCGCCTCGTGCAGGGGGGGAAGAACTTTTTTTTTTTCATGATGGATGATGTATGATGGGGCCAATGCTGCGGCTGGAGCCGAGCGGCCCGATAGCTTTTCCGATAGAACGTCACAACCGCCAACCCTTGCAGAGAAGACAGACAGAACGGGGAGTGGTGCGGGGAAACCGGGAGTCATTAAAGTACATTGGGCCTTCAGCGCTTCAGCCCGGACTGACTGAATTTCTTGGTTTGCAAGGCGAAGTTGATTCGCGGAGCCAGTCAAAGTTGAAAATCGGCCGCGTGCTCCGCGCTTGGCGGTTCGTGTTTATCGCTGTCCCTGTTACTGACTAGAGCAACTGTCCGTCACTGGGACCGGTTATGACTCTACGCCCTCCAAATATGACCTCAGTGGGACGTCGCTCTGCATCTCTGGCGGCTTCATCATGACCTAGTACGCTTTCCCGGTTGTCCGTAAGTCATGTGTCAGCCACTGAGAGTGTGACCAATGACCACTGCAGCTTCGGTTTTCGCCTGTCCCCCTATCTGCTAATGTTGCGGGGGATTACGTGTCAGAGGGTGTCAGAGCTATCTTGTAATGTACCGAATGTTGAGTATCCTTGCCCTACTCCCAAGAGAGAGAAACTGCCAACGAGAGCACATTCCGGGAATGCGGCTGGCACAGGCTTAAATCTCACACCGGGAGCGCCTCATCGTAAGCCAACTCAGCTTACCTTGCAATGCCCACCATGATCAGCCCCGATCATCGAAATGAGCCGGGAAGACACGCAGGCGTTAAATCGTCGTGATAAATGTGCAATAACTTTCAGGGGGGCTGACACTGAATCCATAATTCAGGGGCTATTCTACAAGGAATGCAACAATGGCGATAAATCGATGGCGTGGGTCAATACAAGTGTTAGCGGAACTACCCCTCTCCATGTACCTCCCGAGGTTCTCTTCCACTTCTTCCAAAGATATATGTTTCGGGAAGATTTCGAACGAGAACCGGCGCCACGGCAAGCAGAAACCTCCCTCGACCCTCCGGACGCCCTAGGTACTTGGGGCAGTTCGAGTTCACGTGGTAGATCGTCTTTGAGGAGTCTAACCGTGTAATTTGAGCGAAGGGTAGGCCATTCGTAGCCGGCCAGCTGCATTTTCCAGGGCCCGTATCCAACTTGGACGAAGAAGGTAGATTGTCCCCGACAAATCACGGACGATACGAAGAGATGAGACGTGCAACTTGACGGCAATCAGAGGAAGTTCATCGTCATACGCTTTCCATGAGAATTGAGAAAAGGACACGGTAGTGTATAAATTTTTAAAGGAGGGAGACCCAAGTCACGGTTGGTAACGAAATTTTACCCGCGGCACTTTGAAGCGCCCGGCAACACCACCATGGTCCGTGCGCAGACTGCTCGACTATATAATTCCTGCACCTTCGTTTCTGAAATCCTTACCACTCTGGCCTTTTGGCTTAGATCAAGTGTAGTATCTGTTCTTAATAGTTTAACCACTATTATGGGGGCACCGCCCCCATTACTGGTTATCTAATTTTTGCCGCCCCTGTTCCCTGGGCTCTGCTTGCAACCCGGGGACGCGATGACCTCGCCACTGCACTACTGGCCCGCGTCGTCAGGGGATCTCCTTCACTTTTCTTTGCTGGTTCTGCCATTGCTCTACCATTTGGTGGGGTATCTGGGCTCAGCAAATGATTGGGATGGATGGTCCCAATCTCTCGTTTTCTTTTTCTATCTTGAATTGTAGCGTCGTCTTACTTGAATACAGTTATTTTGTTATAATGTGTAGAAAAGATAAATCCTCAATTCAAAATGTTGGAATCATAATGCTTCTGCTTCATCAGTTTTGAATCAGACTTAGTGTTTCGCCGAGTTCCATCCCAATTTTATCCTTTCAGTCGGTTCCTATCTGATTCTCCTTGACTTGCTTCGTTATTTATGAGCTCCAGAAATACTACGGCATTCGGCGAAGATCCATGTTTTAGAGCAAATTCTTATCCAATTAGGTACTGTACTTGGTGAGAGTCTTCTGGGTTCCACGGGCTGTGCCAACTCGATGTCGCCGCGCCACTTGTCGAGTCATGTGTGCCGAATCCTCATCCTTTGTGATACGTCAGGTTTCGTTCCCATCAACTGCGCTGACCGATGGTTTGGCATCACGTGCGAGTGGACAGTTTGCTGACAGATACGATAACTCGATGAATATAAAAAAGTGAGTGGCGCAATCAAAGTGGTGCAAATCGAATCCCCTTCTTCAAATACTACTACAGTAGTCCATCGTACACTCATCTAACCACATATCGAGAATGCCAGTCACCGTAATCACGTCGTTTGATCACTTCAACAGCATTGTGCGTAGGCGATCTCACTATGATGATGATTCAGTTTAGTGGTAATGCACACTCACTGACCGAATCAATCAACGCCATAGATCAACTCGGGCAAAGTCGTTGTCATAGACTTTTGGGCTACGTGGTGTGGCCCGTGCAGAGCCATCTCCCCTGTCCTTGAGCAGCTCTCGAACGTGGGGACGTACGGTGCTGTTGAGTTCTACAAGGTCGATGTGGATGAACAGTCAGCTATATCGCAGGAGGTCGGCATCCGTGCCGTATGTTGCTCCTTGTCCTTTTGGCAGAAGAAGCACTGTGCTGACCGTTTCCCAGATGCCTACGTTCGTCGTCTATAAGAATGGAAATAAAATAGATGAACTTGTTGGTGCCAGCCCGCCAAAGCTCCAGGTGTGTACATTAATTGTCCAGGGAGTATCAGCATGTCGTTGACGAGACACATGAAGGAACTCGTCGGCAAGGCGGTGAACTTAGTATGATCACCACGTTGATACGATATGTTGTCGTCATTTAGTTTGATTGCTGTACGATATTCGCTGGTGACCAGGCCCATCGTACGAGGGTCTCGGAACGCCAGAAGGTAAGAAGGCTGCGTCCGCCAATTCATTTTCTTAAATTCTGCTTTCGAGTTTTCGTGTCATTTCTTCGCGTCGTCATATTCAGGTGGTCTTCGGGTGTTGGGAGAGCAGGTCTGACGCCTAGGTAGTAAAGTAGTGACGTGCGTGTATTTGGAGTATTTTTAAGATAGGTCAGTGGAAGTGACATCTAGTCCGAGGTGATTTCAAGTGACCTTGACTTCCACGAAGTCCCGTCTTGGTAGTCACACAGGCTTACAGTGTGCGACCGCCCTGCCTCCGCCGCGGAATATATAATGACCCCGAGTGACTTTGTCAGATCACCCGGTCAAGAACGCGCCACTCTGTGGGAACATAGTTAGAAAGCCCCATGGTTTCTATGTGGTTGCTGACCTCACGATTGTAGAGCGATGAGCGATGGTTCTCTCGCCACGCGTGTCTACTAGCGGTGCAACTTCTTCTTATGCTCACACGACCATTTTTGCGCAGATCCGACAATGGCGAACAATTTCCGGCGAAACCGCTCTCACCAGCTGATCATCCTTTCGCATGTTGCATCAGCAAGTGCAGTCAGCTATAGTCATCGCCGCTAAGTGATTTGTGATAAGATTCCGCCGTGATGGAGATGGAGATGGATGAGGTGCTCAGGACGTAGCATCACGTGCGGGCAGACCATACTGTTTCCCTCTTCGAATTCCAATACAGTGCGGTGCAGTCAGGGATGGACGACTATAAAACGAGGGGCGCAATCAAAGGTGGCGCAAACCAAACCCTCTTCTTCAATCGCCACTAGTCCCTCACACACCCATCGAAGACGTATCGAGATGACGGTCAAAGAAATCAGGTCACTTAATGAGTTCCGGACCATTGTGCGTGGGCTGATCCCACTACGATTGACTCCAACACTCACCTGGTGGATGAATCGGCGCTGTCAGATTAACTGTGGCAAGGTCGTTGCCATTGACCTCTGGGCTACGTGGTATGGCCCGTGCAGAGTCATCTCCCCTGTCTTCGAAGCGCTCTCGGAAGAAAACAACGTGGTTGAGTTCTATAAGGTCGATGTGGATGACCAACCAGATATCGCGCGGGAAGTCGGCGTCCTTGCTGTATGTCACTCGTTCACAATTTGACCGAGGTCGAGGTCATGGTATCGTCTACTTTCCAGATGCCTATGTTCATCGTCTTCAAGGATGGGAATAAAATCAGCGAATTTGTCGGCGCCGACCAGAATGGGCTCCGGGTGAGTCCATCGTTATCTAGGGCATGTTTGCGTGTCACCGACAAGCCATGAAGACACTAGTCACCAATGCGGTGAGCCTCGCTTAACCGCCAAGTTGCGTTGGGGAGCGATATCTGTCGTCGTTTTGGTTTCGTTGCTGTACGATGTTCGCTGTTTGGGAGGACCCATCGTACTACCGTGACTGCGCCAAAGGTCAAATGGGCCACGGCGTCCGACCAGTCGTTTCCCCAGTGACTTGTGTTTTGAAATTTCGTGCTATTGCTTTGCGCTTTGTGTGGTGTTAAAGGAAGACTCCATGCATCGAGACGGCATGGCGAATGTTCAATAGAGTTGTTTTTAAGATATATCCCGTCCCGTGAAACTAGAAAAGATATTAGGGTAGCTCCCAGTGAGGACCACCTCTGCAAAGATCTCAGTAGATGCTTCAAGGTCCTTGAAGCTTGAAGCTTGAAGAGTGCTGTCATTCCGAGTCAGCGCTCAGCCTCCGACATCAGGAAACCTCTCGGCTCCTTAACCCTATCTTAGGAACCTTATTTCTCGTTTAAGACAAGCTAAGACAAGGTCCACTTAAGACTGCGCTCCTTAAATAAGGGAGGTCCCATTTATAATACCGAGTTAAGCAGTCCTTAGTGGTCCTTAGTTGACCTTGAAAGCACTTATATTTTTCTGTAATCTTAAACTACAAGCAATTCCGATTCCAAAAAGATACGCTAAGACGAATTAAGAAATTGTGTGGGTGGGATGCATTGCATCGTTGTGGCCACACCCACATCGCTGCTGCCACCTCCGTTACCATTGCCATCAAGCGTTTGTCCTGCCGCTCGGCCCTCAATGTCTCAACAGTCCCCACTCTGGCAGTAATGACACCCTTATTCGCCCTAAGTGTTGTGGTACAGCTTGTGCATTGTGGGTGTTGTGGTGCTTTCTCAGCGTGTGCATGGATAGCGGACACCGTGGGTCTGAAGGTGCACAGAGGTGGCGATTCGTCGGTGGGGTGGTAGTAAATTAGGTAGCTCTGCATCGAGCATCTGTCACAGAGAAAGAGAAAGGTGTTTCAGATAGTAAGTCAGTAGGAAACGGAGGGGAGGATGAGAGAGATGGGTGCTTACTTGCCATCAGCATGGATCACCCCTTGCGCTGGTACCAGTCATGGAACCTCACCACCTAGTAGAGAAGATGTCGGACATGTTTTTGAGTACATGCATATGCATACACGACAGTCAAGCTGAGGGCATTTGATACATACCTGAGTGGAAATTTGAGCCGAGGCAGAGTTCGGGATTAGTTAGGACACAAAAAAAAGTGATCCAGTGAGAAGCACTCATTATCTGGAGTAGAGTTTGGCACTGGTCAGAACACAAAAAGAAAGTCAGTGAGTAAGAGGCCTCACTCACCGGAGGTCAGGACTGGTTAGGATACGGAAACAAAGTGAGCGAGGCACTCACTGGGCAGACCTTGAGACTGGTCAGAACATGAAAAAAAAGGATGGGGCACAGTTTCTGGAGAGGGTGATGATGGGACTGGTCAGAGGGAAGCAAAGAAGAAAAATGAGGAGGCGGTGGACGTCGCCATCTTGGAGACGGAGACAGAACAGGTGATGACGCGATGACGTGTCGCACTTCAGGTTGGGTAAGAATTGTTTGTTCAAAGTGACTGGGGTCCTGAACAACTGACACCGTAGAGGCGATGTGCAGTGTGGGGTGTTTGTTTGTTCGAAGTGACCAGGGTCCTGAACCGCTCCGACTCCGACTCCGGAGTTTTCTTTTTTTTTCGAAGAGCACCTCCCCCACAATCACGGCCATTATCCCCTCCTCCTCTCTTCATGACAGTCCAGCTGGAATCCACAATATACATGCATTGTCTCCATCTTCCTAACGTCAACACAGAGTGCCACCTCAAGTGCACATACAGTTGCACCCCGACTGCACACCTGCGCCTCTGAGATCACCCGCCACCGAGCTCTCCCAACCAGTTGCACAGGAACGGCCTACCGTCGCCCCTCCCTCCCAAGTGGTCCCACTTGGCCCTTGTCCTCTACATAAAGTGCCTGTCACACAGGGATGGGAAGGATATCCGTGATTACATTGAGGTGATGAGTCCTTCTGTTGGGATGTCAAGAAGCGCAGGCGAAGGGAGTGTGAGCATGGACAGATGGTGCATACGTGCTTTGGCCAGGTGTCTTGTAGACCTTAGCATTTGATCCAGTCCTTAGCGGCACAAAGCTGTACTGTTGTCACTTTAAACCTAAGGAATACTTAATGTACTTGGAAATTATGAATCATCTTAGCTGATGATCTGCAAAGATACTTTAAGAGAATAATACATTCCTTACGCGCCTTAATTGCTCTTACGGGGATGCTGAGATTACTAAGTACGCTAAGCAGCCGAGAGGTTTCCTGATGGAGTCGCATGACCCGGATGACCTCATCCATCCTTCCCACGCCGAGGCTTTGTTGTATCATCCGAACAAGAGCAAGAACGCTCCATGTATTAGTAGCTGGGAAGCGACTCATGGTCAAGTAGTATATGTCGTCACGACGTCAACAGTTCTCTCCAGAGTCGGTGGAGGTGCCCACGTCCTGACTCCTGCGTCGCGCCCTGCACTACTTGTCGACTTGCCTCAATGCGATGCCTTCCAGAGTCCGTTCCGATAAGCTGTGGCATGTTGCATCAACCAGTGTAGCCATTGGCCATTAAAAGGAGACACGATGGCTCGATGTAATACTCAGGTGGGTGGTGGAGCACCACATGCAAGCGAGCGGTTTGCTAATTGATGTGTAAAGCAAATCTTCTTTCTTCAATCACTGGTGATCCAGTGCACTTGGCACGTCATTGAGATGACAGTCAAAGAAAATAAATCGTATGCCGATTTCCAGACAATCGTGCGTAGAGCGGTCTCACTACGACAGGAGTCTACTCACGCAATGATGGATCAACAGGTGCTATCAGAACCACTCGAGCAAAGTTGTCGCCATTGGCTTCCGAGGCTATGTGGTGTGGGCCATGCAACTTCATCTCCCCTATCTTTGATAATCTCTCGGACTTGGATGCGAACGGTGCAATCGAGTTCTGTAAGGTAAATGTGGATGAGCAGTAACAGATCTCGCAGGAGGGTCGGCATCTTTACCGTATGCTGTTCCTTTCTCTTTGGTTAGACCAAGGTCAATGTGTTGACCTGACCGCTTTCTTTCCAGATGCCTGCGCTTGCCACCTTCAAGGGAGGGAATAAAATCGACGATTTTAAGGGTGCCAGCCTGACAGAGTTCCAGGTGTGTGTGTACATCGATTGGCAGGGGCTATGCCAGCATGTCGTTGACATGACACGAAGACGCTACTCTTCAAGGTGGTGACAAAATAGTCACTAACTTGAAATGCGGTGGTTGCTGTCGTTTAGTTTGATTGCTATACAACATTCGCAGTTTACGAGGTCCCGTTGTACTTGGGCCTTGGCATGGCAGAAAGCCAGCAGATTGCGTCCGACCGTTCGTTTCGTAGAATTGCGTTTGAATTTTCGTATATTTTCTTCGCCGTACGTATTAAAGGGCGTGGTAGGTAGCGATGAGCGTGTGTTGTATAGGCCTCACCCTGTCCCAGTAGAGGAGGGAAACATGACGATTGAACATGACGTCAGCGAAGAACCCCAGCTTCGCATGATGCCCTCTTCAATCCTGACTCCTACCCAAGTGACGTTGTCGGACCCTCCGGACAAGGATGCTCCGTTCTGCGGGATGTGTGTAGTCCCGGTTGAGCTTCTGGTCAGCTGCCGACGCGACTAACGGTCCAGATGTCGCCGACAGTTCTCTCGGTACACGTGTCCACGGTGTAACCTACTCTACTGCTCGCTCACCTGTTTTCGCGTAGAGGTACGACGATCCAATAATCGTGAATTTGAATAGCATACTTATGAAGGCCCTTTCTTTACTTTGACTCTAGACACACTCGCAATGCTCGGAGCCATTTTACCGCGATCAACTGGCGTCGGACATCCACGCAGAATCGTCGAAGTCCTCCGCGGAGCGCAAGGCGATGATGGGTTTACTAAAGCGGTTCGAGGAGGACAGCCTGGATGATCCATTTGCGGATCCAGACAACAACGACGAAGAGGGCGGAGACGATGGTAATGATCTCGAACACCGTTTGGCGGACCTCGATCTCGGTGAGTCTCCTGTATTGTGCGTACGACCACCCTCGGCATCGGTGTACCAAAAGACAAGTACTGTAGGAAGTGCCTCTGGGGATCAAATATGGGCTGTGCTGACTCCAACGGAGCGCGTCCGTTTCACTCGCGTTGTGCAAGACCCGACCTCTGAGCTGGCGAAGACTTTGCTTGCCAGCCCCGATATTTCAAACGAAATGCTTACGCCGTGGTGGGTAGCCTCGTCGAGCACGCTTCAGGCCCATGTTCCTGCACCGCGCCCTGCACGACCTCCGGATGTCATGGCCATACCAGAACCTCTATTGGCGGCCCCAACACCGTCTCCACCCGCGCTGGCCTTTCCGCTGGCGTATAACTTAGTTGCTATACTGTGAGTCCCAGGACACTTTTTCTGTTTTTTTATGAACCGTGTGGTCTCACTTGATACGCGAAGTGTTGCCTATGCATACGCCTCGCGACATCTTTCCGCCTATCCGCTTCCTTCCTCACCCGAGGCCCGCACTGTCGTCTCTCACCTCGTACCATTTCTCGTCGCACGAGATGACAAGACGTGCTTCCCTGGCATTGAGTCCGCAGCCACGGACATATATTCACGGTTTGACGCGGTAACTGTCCCACCATTAGACCATCTTCACCTATTGTGTGACTGACAGGTCCTTCACAAACAGGGTGCCATCACCCCGGCGGCCTTTGTGCTCCTTCTGCGCGACGCGGCGACGTTGCTGCGTCCACCGCCGCTCGTCACAGAAAACGAAGACGGACCCGTGCCGGCCGCCCTGCGAGCCCTGTCAGATCTACACGCCGTGTTCAAGTCGCGCGCTCCCCGCACGGCAGCAAAAGTCGTGTTCTACGCGGCGCAGGTCCGCCGCGCGTCCGCGCCGTTTTTGCGTGGGCTCGGGGCAGATGCGGAGCGTTGGGCGGCGAGGCTTGAGAAGGAGGGCGACGGAAGGCTGTCTGGATCAGAGATTGAGGCGCAGGAGTTGGTGGATAGACGTGCGCCTGAAAGCCTGACGCGGAGTGCGCAGAAGACGCCCCTTATAGTTGATCTGTCTTGAAATCTCGCCCCACCCGAGTTCCCGCCTGTGCCTGTGCGTGCTGAAGAATCTCCGGTGGATTGGGAATTTCGCATTTGGACAAGGACGTGATGGCAGTTTATAAGTTAGCACATCCTTGTAAAGGTCGCGCGCTAGATTTTTTCCACCGAATCTCGCGACCTGTGCGATTGAAGCGAAGCGTCAAGACGTTAGTACGCGTCCGTGATAGAGTTGCGCGGCGACAACGGCCCGATGGATTTAGCGCACGTCTTTGTAGTGACTTCAGAGGTCGTAAAATCCCACAGTCTCTTACTTGTCCTTAATAACTGCAATGCAGGAATCCCAGGCTCGCAAACGGAAGGCAAGCCCTCAAACTTCAGACTATGCTGAAGCAGAAGAAAAGAAATATGTGCGTACCGTCCGTTTTCTCTCTGTTGGACGGACCCCCGCGTCAACGTGACGTCCGTTTCTCAACAGACAGACGAGCGACGGCACTCTTCGGGCCCGGGAATATCCAGATACCTCTCGCTCATCATCTTATTTGTTGTTTCCTTTGCATTATACCAAGTGAGCATACTACTTTTCCACGGCACTTGAAGCCCAACTTAAGCTGGGAACAGTTTCCGGATGCCGCAAGGCGGGTGGTCCGCGTCTGGCTGGGCCAACAGGGTGTTCCAAGACAACATTTACCGGGGTGGAGTCCGAGCACCTACGTTGGCCTCAAGGCAGACACGGCAAAGCGTGAAGCCGTTGTTTCAGCTTTCAGAGTACGTGCCACACCATGTCCTTCCTCTGGTTCTATGGATGACATGCGTTAGTAGCACGTGTGGCTAGCATACGGTACGCGCGCGCCTTCTGAGCGCTTGTGCGTGAACGTGGCTCTGATACGAGGACAGAGAGAGACGCTATGGGCGCAGACGAGTACCACCCCGTCAGTCACAATGGCTCCAACGTCGCAGCAGCAGGCGGGATTGGTTACACCGTCGTCGGGGCGCTAGACACGATGCTCCTTATGGGACTCAACGCGGAATCCCGGCGCGCGCGGGATTGGGTCGAGGACAAGCTGACCTTCGATCGTGATGCCGACTTCAACACTTTCGAGGTGCGTCGTTTTGACTTCTTACGCGACACGTTGTCTCCATTGTTTTGTCGTGCAGACTACGACCCGCGTGCTTGGTGGCCTTCTTTCTGCATACCACCACTCCGGGGGCGACGCCCTCTACCTCAAACGCGCGCGCGATCTCGCGGACCGCATTCTTCCTGCTTTCGATACCCCCTCTGGGCTTCCACTTTCGATGGTGAACCCCCAGCGGCGCAAAGGAGTTTCGTCCAAGGATAACGGCGGTCTCGTTACCACGGCTGAGGTGTCGGCGCTGCAGCTTGAATTCCGGTACCTCTCCGAGCTCACGGGTGATGGCACTTACTGGAGGGTGGCCGAGCGGGTAAGGTTCAGATTGACTGGCGAGATGCAGTTGTGTGAGTGAAGTTGTGTGCGTAGGTGATGGCCATCATCCGGTCGGCACGCATGCACCCGGGTCTTGCAAGCATCTTCATGGAGTGCGTGAGTCACTCATTCACGTATCGACCGTGCTAAGTGGACCTGTAGCCCTCAAGAGGGACGATTTGTGACTTCTGCTATTCGGCTGGGCTCTAGTGGTAATTCATATTACGAGTACCTGCTGTATGTGTCTATTTCTCTCTGTTGCATGAAAGTGCTGACAACCTTCCTCAGGAAGCAGTTCATTCAGACAGTGCGTTTCATATATTCAGACTTTGCACCCGAGTTCATTGTTATGAATGTAAGGATCGAACGGAGGGTGTTTATCGCGAGGCATGTAAAGCAAACCCGTCACACCTTCATCTTGCCTAATTGCCTCTGTAGATGTATGAAGACGCAGTCCAAGGGATTCACGATCACCTCATCCAAAAGAGTCTCCAATCGGGACTCACCTATACAGCAGAACTCATTCCCGAACGCACCTCTTCAGACCCTCACGGTGAAGTGTAAGTTCCTCTAACTTCTTTCAATCGTTCGTCCAACTTGATCATTCTGTGACAGTTCATGGCGGCTAACGCCAAGACAAGACTTTCTCGTCTGCTTCCTCGGCGGGAACCTCCTGCTAAGCGCGACCCGCGCAGGCGCACTCGTGCATGACGACGTGGGTGTGCCGCCGCGCGTTGAGGAACTCTCGGATCTAGGTCGACGTGATTGGACGACTGGCATTGAGCTCATTCGCACGTGCATGGCCACGCACGGCACACAAACGTACGTCGTCCCGACGCGTGCGGATTTTTCAGCTTATTAAATGTGCCAATGTAACCGCACAGGGGACTCGCGCCTGAGATCGCGCATTTCAGAATCCCGAGCGACAGTTTGGGGGGTGTGCGGAATGTTCCCGGGGATTGGTACATCAAAGGCGCAGGGTGCGGACCCCCTGTTCTGTATCATTGGAGCGCTTCTCCGCTCACTACGGCGTGTTTTACAGCCTTGGACAATCTCCGCCATATGACGCAAGATATATGCTCCGGCACGTCCCTCCTTATGTTCGTGTTGGCTCTTCACCTTCCCCATGCTTACTATTTCAATCTCGTTGAAACGGATGGCGCAGACCGGAGACCATCGAATCCCTGTTTATCGCGTTCCGACTCACCGGCGATAAGCGCTACCGCGATCACGGCTGGGACATATTTCAAGCAATCGAGAAGCACTGTAAGATTCCGGGCGGCGGATACGCAACGATCATCAACGTCGACGAAGTGCCGGTGCGGCACGAGGACAAGATGGAGGCCTTTTTCCTCGTGGGTTTTTGTTATCTTTCCCCCATTCCTTATCTTTCTGTCCGGGAATTGATGGGGATTTGTTTTAAGAGCGAAACGTTGAAGTACTTGTTCTTACTTTTCTCGGACGGAGACACGATCCCATTATCCAGTAAGTACAATCAAGCCGAAACGAACGTTTGTAACCATGCTTATTTCGGTCTTTACCGTGGGGGACGCTATCACAGAATACGTTTTCAACGCTGAGGTAAGAACTTTGGCCCTACCTGGTCGTCGCTTCGTTGCTCAGTTCTTCGGATATATGCAGGCTCACCCGCTTCCGATATTTACGCCGTCTATTCGCACAGGCTTTTCCTGATTGATACCCATGTTTCCATTACATGCATGTCTTATCTATCCAGCATCAAAGTTGTGCACCATGGCTTCCCTTTGTCAATTGGCAAACCATAAAGCTTGATCGGATCGAAAGGCGTGCATCATGATGTATGGATGGCATATGCAGGTTCTAACGTGCCCAAGACATAAAAGGCACGAATCTATGGGTACAAGATTGGTACAAAGGAGATATACGGATAAATCATCACTCGTCGTCGAGTCAAAAATCACGAAATAAGCAATCAAACTCGGTGTATACGGCCCTCGTGGGCCAACGTAAAAAATAGGGAGCAAAGGTCCGGGGGCAAAAGGCACGTCGTCGTATTCAAAAAATCCGGGCAAGACTCTAGGTCGACTTGGACACAATCTCGGCGTACGAGAAGATCTTGCGGGCTTCGTCATCGCCGCCAACGCTCGAGACGTACTCCCACGATTCATCGGGTATGTTGCTGTCAGCATCATCCAGCGCAATGACGTTCTTCACTGGTGGCAGAAACTCAAACTCGCCCTCTAATCCGCGGGAACGACGAGTTGGTCAGCCGCCACTTCCGAGGTACAGCGAAATGATTAACGTACCCGTGGCCTTCCCTCCGCGCGCCTTGACGGGGCGCGCGAGCGCTAAGAGGGGCACCTCGCGGTCCTGCGTTGGGCGCAGAGCGCACTCGGCTGGTGCCGACGGGGACAAGCGTTGAGAAAGGGACAGAGGTGCGGGAAGTTCGGGCCAATCCATGTCGTCATCCGGCGCCGAGCCCGACTTGCGGGCATCCCACACCTCGGCCCACACACTCGCCATCGCCTCTACGCTACCGTAAGACATAGTGAACGCAGCTGCTGCGGAGGGGGCGGATGAGGAGGAGCGCCCGGTGGAGGCGGCGGCTGACGTCCCGGGCGCCTTGCGTGGGGGGGCTTTGGCTTTGGCCCGGTCGGCGGATTTCTTGGCGCGCTGCGTTGCGAAGGTGTGCTCGTTTACTGCTTTGAGCGCTGGGCCTGTGAGCCAGGTAGGCTCGCTCATCATCGTTGGAGGCGAGGATGGGGCTGGGACGGGAGCAGCGGTGGTGGCAGCAGTGACCGTGGTAGGCTTGGAAGCGACGTTGGGAACGGACTTGGGCATGGTAATGAACGGTACTTGGGGTGGTGGGGATGCCGTGCAAAGTAGCGAGTAGCACGGGGAGAGATGATATAAAGAAAGAGGGGGTTGGTATGTATGTAACTAAATACTGAACCGCCAGCGGTAGATCCGACGAGGATACGGGTTGATTCGGAGGGGTGGTTGGGGGTGACACGCCGGTTGGATTGGTGGTGGTGGCTGGTGAAGGTAGTGGAGGTAAGGGTAAGAGAAGGAAAGTGGGGGAAGGGGCCCCAACTGCAGGGATAAGCAAGCATGAAACGTGGGGGTCATGACGCCATTCTTGTATAGCACCGGTTGGCAGTTTGGCAGGCGGGACCGAAGCGAATTCCGGGAAGGGAGCTGATAAGTCCAGTTGTACTGTACTACAGTAGCACAATAGCACGTTGGTTATGGTGGTAAAGCAGGTACGGCCCGGAACGAACCTCCGCCGAGTCTCCGCCCACGCACGTCATTATTGCAATTGGTTGACAGCAACGCTATCTCGTCAAAGCGAGACCAGACGGGACATCATCGTGCTGTCTCTAGCATCTCCGAGGCACCCCTCCCCCTAGCACGTTGCTTATCCTCTCAACCTGGCCAATCATGACCTTCCACGAGGGCGGCCAATACGCACAGTGCTCTATCATATCCTACCGTACTTGTGGAGCGCGGCAATCGAGTTCCGATATGCACCGCGAGATAAACGTTGATCTCGTTACTGTACCCCTTGGAAGAACGAAGTGCATCCCTTTGATCGTACTATATTGGGGAGGTTCTCCCCCTTCGTCCCCTCAGGTGTCTGATTTCTGCTTAGAGGGAATTTTGGCGGCGCATCAGTGGCGCGCTCACTCAAATCGGGTTTTGGCGGGAGGAGCGGGACGTTGCCGAGGCTTGGGTGGATGTCTCCGCAGGGGAATCCCGTGATGTCGATGGAGCCGCGCCATTGGCTCCGATACAGTCCACTGTAGTACCGTAACTGGTAGAAAAGGCTCAGCTGTCACGGCTACGATGCATTTTCAGCGCTCCTCAGCCGTCTGCCACCTCATCCTTGGTGGATGTATATGCTGTACGATACCAAGGCATTACAGAATGGAACTCCGATGTAGGGATAAATCATATCGAGCACTGCCCATCACGTCACGAGGAGGCTTCCTACCAGGCGTTAGCACGTATAGGGCATATCAACGAATGGTTTGGCATTCCGCACACGACCTGCACCAGTACACGTTCCCCACGGTAGCAAACGATAAGGGTTGACAGCACGACTATCCCGACCAATCTGTGCAGTGCGGAACATGGCAGTATCGTGGCCAGTGGGGTAAGGAGTAAAGAGATAGCGGACACAGTAGACATAGCGTAGGTGGAGTACTTACGAACAGCAACACGTCACCACTGACAAGTCATGTTTCCCTCCTGGACAATCAGTTGGCATCGTTCACCACCTAGTGCCACCATAGTATCCTCCTGTTTGGAGGAGCACGTTGGGAACCGGGTAGCTGGCTACGAGTACTCGGGCCTAGGTAGAGGGGAACGCCACGCCACTGCCACTCGATTGTCTCCGGTACCTCGCAGAGCTCGACTCTTGTGGCAGAGGAACTCGATCCTTGCTATCAACGGCACTTCATCGGGTTCACAGGAGAATTTACGTGGAAACCGAGTGGGGCAGTCGAAACGCGCGGTTAGAATTTTGTACACTCAACCTTAGCGGTGGTAGTGATAGTGTCAGACGACAGCTGTAAATCTACACCATTAGCATCGGGTTGGCCCAGATAAAAGAGGCCATTGATTCACATTTGGGTCAGACAGGTCATGCTCGCAATGGGGATAAGGTGGATATATATATTACCTGGTATACATTGGCACTATAGACGATAGTGCTTGGAGGTGATGGTAAAGTTGGAGGTCGCAGGACGCAGGGCTAACGGAACTGTATAACGCGAAAGTTGGTATACAACGGGTTGCATTGTTCCCAGCAGAAGAAAGTGTGGTGTAGGCAAACCACTACAACCGACCACAAGAGGTGAGGCATCAGTGAGGCTGGTGATCGTGGATTATGGCGTACACTATACACGTGAGACCAGCCTGAGTTCAGTTGAAAGAATATGCCTATGAGACAGGGGCTGCCTGACCCTGAGAAAAACTTGTCCTGTGAATGACCTTTGGGCTGGTGCGGTGTCTCAGAACCGTGACAAAGAGAGAGTAGAGGGGAGATGGACGTGAGACCTATGGGAGGCTGTGCGGCCTGTGCAAGGGTTTGTATCCGCGCCGGTCCGGTGCCGCGGGGTGGCGAAAATGCGCACAACGCTTGTTGTTCGAATAAGCACACTATGACGGGTAACACCTCTCTCTCTTCCGTCGTATCCGACCTTGTGCGTGCGCAGATGGGCACCGCAGTGTCCAGTTCTGTCACAGACGAAGACCTCGACCGCCACGTAGCGGAGCTCATCCTCAAAGAAGCCAAGAAGAAAGCAGACCAATACAGCCAGCAGGGTGTCCGCGCCTACCTTCCCCAGTTCGTCCACTCTTCTCTTTCCTTTACCCCCTTGAGAACATGCTCATATTGACCCCGCCTTGTGATACCTTACATCACGCAGACCAGAGGGCAACGTTCCAAAGACGAACAAGCGTTTTCTGTCGTCTATCATTCGCAATACGGATGACCATAACAAGAGCATCCTTCGCGCGCAGCAAGAGTCAGCCGCCGAAATTCGCACGGAGCGCGACGCCCAGTTACGTGCGGACCGCCGGGCGCGGGCCCAGGAGGCGGTGGCTGCGGAACGTGCGCGGCGATCGGGGCGTGGCCGGGATGACTCGTGGGACCGCGAGCGGAGGCGCAGGGAGCGGAGCTGGGAGCGAGGCGGATCTGATGAAAGTGAAGATCGATGGCAGCCGTCGAAGAGGCGGCGGGATGTCAACGACGAGGGGGAGCACCGCCATGGCTCGCGTTCTGCGCGGCGAGGCGAAGAGGGCTCATCTAAGCGCCGCAGACATCGCTCGCGCTCGCCTGAGGATGACGAGGAGAGGGAGAAACGACGACGGCGGCGGCATCGGCGACATGCTTCGAGATCGAGGAGCCCCGATGGAGGTAACGAGCGGAGTTCTCGTGGCGAGGGCGACGCTACCTCCAAGCGACATCGCTCACGTTCTCCTGATGACGAAGAACATCACTCACGGCGACATCGTCATCGTCGGCGGAGCTCTAGGAGTCCAAGTGCAGACGGTTCTCATGATGGGGATACCCGCGCACGGGACAAACGACGCACCCATCGCCACGGCAGCTCACGCCGACACCGGCATCGATCACGCTCACTTTCGCGCTCACCCGATAAGGCGTCTCGCTCCGAGACATTATCGGATGGGTTGGGTGCTAACGCCGGGAATCGACCGTCTGATTCGAGGGCCTCAAGTCAGCCCCCACCGGAGGAGGACCGCGCCGGTGATCTCGCTCAACGCCAGTCTGAACTACGCCGCAAACTCAAAGGGAAGGGAAGAGAGTCATCGCCTGAAGTTGCATCCCGCGGCGCGCGCTCACGTTCACGCCCACCCGCATCGGCCGCTTCACCCCTTCCCCGCAATACCTCCGCCCCCAAACCGCCGCGCTCTCCTTCTCCAGGCCCGCGTCCACCACCTGGTCCACCACCGCCCCTCCCACCACCAGCCGACTTTTTGCCCAATAGCGTTCGACCGGACCTGCCGTCGAAGATGGACAAGTACTTCGAAGCGTCCTACGACCCTCGCCTAGATGTCGCACCGTTGGCGGCGCCCAGCATTCCAGAAACGGGGCTCATCAACAATGCCGAGTTTGAGGGCTGGGACGCGATGCTCGAGCTTATCCAGCAGCGGCACGCGGACAAGGCGGAACGAAAGCGGCTCGAACGGCTCGGTCTTGTCGAGAAGAGCGGGAAGGACAAGAAGAAGAACAAGAGCAGCAAGGTCGCGGGGCTTGGGATTGCGGGGACGCTGGCTAGCTGGTCCTCGGGTGGCGATGGGCTGATGGATATTGAGTACAAGAAGCGCGGGTCGGTGAGGGAATGGGACTTGGGGAAGGAGACCCCGACGTAGGGCCACGTCTTGGGGACGGCATATATATACTCTTTTTCTGTAGTCATCGGTACACACTGTTTGTAATTAATTCGTGCATGTACACTAACTTAGATTGGGTTATAGCTAGTGAACAAACAGGGTTTACAAGGGATTGAGGCCTGAGGTTCTACAACAAGCTGATGATCAGTTGTTTATCTACGTCACGTGTTTCACGCGACTCGGACGCGTCCAAATTCACGCTTTCGCGACTTTTTTGATTAGCATCTTTCCACCCATCATGGCTACCGTAGATGCCATCGCTCAGGTCCTTACATCTACCCTCAATCCTGACTCGAACGTACGGATCTCCGCAGAGCTCAGTCTCTCCGAGCTGCTCAAAAACCCACGTAAGCTAGCGTTCTCATTGGCAGTGTACTACCTCGCTCTTACGTGCATTCGCTCCTCTGACACGCGACCTTTTGGGATACAATAAAAGAATCAGCGCTCTCGCTTGCACAGCTCGTGCTCTCTCAGGAAGCGGAATCTTCGCCGCGACAGATGAGTCTCAGCTTACATGTGCAAAGAATATTGTCTTGATGACGTCGATATTTTTTGGCTAGCACTCCGCGATCATTATACTCAGAAAGTACGTGAAGGAGCACTGGTCCCCGTTTTTTCAGCAATTTAGGGGTGATGCGCCACCCCCCGAGGTCAGCTCGTCTTTCCCTCCCCAAATCGCGTTGTTGGTTCGCTGAATGGACGAGATGTCGCGTGAATTGGATGGAAACTATAGATCAAGGACCAGATTCGGCGTGCCATCTTTCAAGGGTTGTCCGACTCGGATCGCAAAATTAGATCTTTATGCGTGCGTCTATTCGTTCCATGGGATTACTTGCCATGCAATGCGCGAGACTAAACGATTGATACATCTGTGGCTCTAGGCGCATACGTTATCGACGATAGCCAACAGCGACTGGCCGGATGAATATCCAGACCTGCTCAGCCTTCTCGTCCAGCTCTTGTTGTCGGGGTCACCCAACTCCATTCATGGCGCCATGCAGGTCTTCACCGAGTTTGTCAGGACGGACCTGACGGAAGACCAGCTCCTCCCTGTCATGCGTGAATTGTTGCCTGTCCTGATGTCGATTCTCAGTGCCAATGAGGTAAGCCCTGCTTCAATTTACCGCGTCATCGTCATGAGGTACGCTTACCTGCGCTTCTAGCAACATTCTCCCCTCACACGTTCGCGCACTGTATCTGTCTTTCGCCAGTGCGTCGAGGCGCTATATATGGTCAAAGATCAGCATCCACAGGCCGCCAAGGAGGCTGCCGAGAACGTGTTGCCGACTTGGTTGGATGCCTTCAAGGTTCTCCTGGATCTCGACCCTCAGCAGGACATTTTAGGCGATCACTGGGACGGACTGGAAATCCGCATCCAGATTTTCAGGGTGCGCACTTCATTAATCCCTTTTCTCTCCGGTCATTTAGTGATCTGGCTGGGAAGAACAGACTCTCGACACGATGCACACATCGTTTCCGCGCGTCGTTGCTCCGTATCTACCAGCTTACGTCGCCGCTTCTCTTCATCACCTCCACGCACTCTACCCGACATACGTGCGGTACTATCTCACAGATAGCGTAACAGTCCCAAATTCGTCTGAAGGCGAGCCGATCGAGCTGTACAAGCTCATCACACCAGTCGTCGACTTTGTGACTGGTGCTACCCGCCAGAGCAGGGCTCGCGTGTCTTTCGATCAGGGCACGTTAGGCAAGTTGGTCGATGCGTTGGTCCAATGGTGTCAGATGACGAAGGAGAACGTAAGTTGGCCTTCCTCATTTTCTTGACTCTTGACCCCATGCGCGTCCAGGAAGAAGAATGGGCAGCAGACGCGAATTTATTCATATCTCAAGAGGAAGATGATACACAAGCGTATAGCGTGCGGGTGGCTATCTTTGAATTACTCTCTGTATGTGGTAATCGGGGACGCTTGTCACCACTGCCTGAGTTATTCTGTTCTAGTCTCTTCTCACAAATTCCGCTGTTGAAACAGCGTCCGCGTTACACACTTCTGTTCAGCGTATTGTCACCGAAGCCAACCAAGCTCGAGAATCTGGAGTTGAGGATTGGTAAGTAGTGTGTGCATTTCTCGGGGTGTCCAACCGACTCCTCTTTCCCATTAGGTGGCGTCCCCTTGAAGGCGCTTTTGCTGCCGTAGGCTCCCAGGCTGAGCTCATTCTGGACATCTCAGATGACGAACATGACGCTGGTCGCCCGAGACCGATTGATATCGAGTACCTCCTTGTGACTGTGATCCCATCCCTCATCACGCTTTCAGGTGCGTGGAGTGCGGTTGCCACATCAGAGTCCATAGGTCAGAGGTCTGACGGCCGTAACGTAGCGTATCCTTTTTTACAAGGTCGCTGCCTATTTCTGGCGAGCCGATTTGCGAAGTTGCTTCTTGCGGACGTTCGTGGGCAGTATTTCGAAGCCGCCATACAGGTGATCGAGTCGAACGAGACCGAGATCCCTTTCAAAGTCTCCGCCGTCAAGTCCATCCAGCAGTTCGTTTTTCATCCGTCTTTGAAGCGTTTTTAATGCCAACTTTCTTAACCTAGTTTCGCGGAGTATATCTCGCAGGCCGAGTTGGCTGTTGTCCCGCGCATAATCAGGGACCTTGGGCCGTTCTTGCTGGAAACATCGGAAGATACACTATCCCTAGTCCTCGAGACGGTGTCTGTCTTGGCGGCAGTCGGGAAGGGCTCATGGTTTACGACGGACTTGGCTGTAGCCCTTACTACGGCACTGCTAGATGTTTGGCCGAAGAACATCAAGGGTCTGTCTTACCATATTTTCTACGATGCTGATCGCGCTGATTCGTGCGGTAGACCCGATCTTCTTATCCCTGCTCAATGACGTCCTACTTTCTATCGCTAGCTCAAACGTATCTGGCGTGTACGAGGCAACTGTCAAGGAAGCATCACCGAGGCTCACAACTTCAATCGGAAATTACAACGCGAACGAATCTTGGGTCGCCTCGTCGGCTCTTGAACTCGTTGGTAGCCTTGCGCGTGGTGCACCCGAGACCGGTCTAGGCGAAGGATTCTTCGCTGCGATTGCGCCGACTGTGTTCGATTGTATGAGAGTCGCCGAGGATCGCGATGTCTTACATGTGCGCATCTGTTTCTTTTCTTTTTACCCGTCCCGGGCGGCCTAACGTGGGTGAGCCTAGAACGGAATTTTACTCCTGACGCTCGTCGTACGCAAGGACGTCGGCCAGCTTCTTTCATGGACGCATACAGATGGCCAATCAGGTCTCGTACACGTGCTAACCGTTATCGCTCGCCTGCTGCAGAGCCAAGACGAGTCTGGTGGGCTCGTCATTGGCGACCTCATCATCCATCTTTTCCGACACGCCGGCGAGAGCGTACTTCCCGTTTTGCCGGACCTTCTCCAAGCCATGCTCGTACGCATGCAGACCGCGCAGACGGCGACTTTCCTACAGAGCCTGATCATCCCGTTCGCTTTCCTGGTCTACAGCCACTGCGACGCTGTGCTTGATTTGCTCGAGTCTGCACGCGTCGGCGAGGATGGCCGCTCGGGACTGGACGTGCTACTTAATACATGGTGCGAGAACGCGGCAACGTTCCAGGGCTTTTGGCCAACGCGGATCAGCGCGCTCGCGCTATGTGCGTTGTTACGCGCGGGGCGGCCCTCGCTACAGGCCGTCGTAGTCAAGGGCGATATCATCATTACGGCTACAACAAAGAACAGTGAGTTTATTTCATCTTGCATCAACGAGAATACTAACCAATCTGGCAGCAATCATGACACGTTCAAAAACGAAAGTTGGTGAGTGGGCCCTGAGGGAGTCGAAAATGCCATGTTGATGTCACGCGACACAGAACCACCACAGTTCACCAGAGTCCAGTTCCCGGTCAAGGCCCTCAAGCTCCTTCTACACGAACTACAGACGAATGGGGAAGCTGCAACCCTAGCAGCGCCGACAGCTCCTCTTGACACTGGGGACGATGATGGGGTACGCACCTAGCCTCTTGTCCTGGCACAGACAAGTTATTGACCACGGTTGCTGCCCGAAAGGACTCAGACTGGTCTGATGAAGAAAAAGTCAAGGATGACAGGTTTGCCTACTTGGCTGATGTGATGGCCGCGGGTGGCTTGTCATTCGATGAGGATGACGTCCTCGCAAACAACGACGATGAGGATCTCCAAAAAGACCCAGTCTCACAAATTGACCTCCGCGTAAGTGTTCACATAACAAGTCAGACCATCTCCTGATTATATTGCACTTTCGTAGGCACATGTCACCTCATTTATTCGTGAGAGCGCGGCACGCGATGCAGACGGATTTGGGGCCCTGGTTGGGCAGCTTAGTGCGGAAGAGATGATTGTAGTGCAGCGCGCACTGCAGGAACAGAGCTGAACACATCGAGAATGTGTATAGACATCAATGGTTTGGATCGTGGACTGGATGTGGATGGTTTTGTACATTAAATACTTGGTTGAAGATAAATGATGATGCGGATGCGTTGAGCCCTCTGACCTGTTCCTGTAGTCTACCGTGTCTCATTCTAGCCTGGCTTGAGGGTATGGAAAACATTGACAGTCTGGATTCGATAGGGAAAAGGGGATACAATTACATCTGAGCTATAAAAAATAATCAAAAGAAAAGAGGTATGAAGATGTTCCATGGAATTGTCGACATGCCATGTCCTCGGGAGCCGTCGACACGACACTTCCTAGCCTGGGTTCTTCTCGAGATCACAGAAACTCAAACGAGTCACTGGCACTGTCAACGACGGTGGAGGAGATCTTACATCGAGCAGCGTGGCATAAATCTCTGGTTAACCCGTTTTTCAGGCCCTGCGCGGCTTAAAAACTCCTCACCTCGAGTTCCCACGGCTCCCACAAGGCCGCAGAGCCGAGAGCCGAGTTTTGCCCGCACAACCAACACCTACGGCCCTGCTACATCATTGCACTGCTGGGAGAATGCTTCGGGTCCACGTCGTACAAGGTATGTATCATAAATATTTCTACGGAGCACCAGTACTGAGCCTTGATCAGCTTCAAGGGCGGCCGCAGTCGCACCCGCGTCATCATCCGCGTCCTTACTGTCCTCCCGCACCCCGTTTCACACCTCTGCCGCCCTGAGCGTAGAGTCAGCGCGCAAACGACAGGCCCGCCTCACGAGACAGAAGAATCTCGCAAAGCGGGAAGAGCTCCAGAAAAAGGCCGGCGCGGCGCGACCCCACGTCGTCCTCGGCACCGTCACCAGTCGTTCCGACAGCGTCGACACCAAGTGGGCATCGTGCGACCTCGCGCGCGTGCTCGTGCGCCCCGAAGAACTTCAGCCCGACGCGCCCTCGCAGCGCATTTCGCTCCCAGTCGATGATGGCGCCTCTGCTCCTGCTGCTGCTGCTGGTGTCGGTGCGGAGGGTGTGGTGGGTACGGCGGAGGTGCGGGTGCCGCTGTCGTTGGCGTTTGGGATGCGCGAGCGGGAGAAGCGGATGGTGTTCGAGCACCTGCCGTTGCTTTCTGCGGACATGAGTACGCGGCGGGAGATGAACGCGCTTAGACGCGTCAAGGCGGAGGAGATGGCCGCGCATCACGAGGGCGCGCTCGCCGCGGGCGTCGGGCAGGCGAACGTCATGGCCGCGCTTGTCGACTTGCGGAATGCGAATGCGGCTGGGATCGCGTTTGAGAACCGGCGGAGGGTCATCGCGGCGTTTTCGGAGCCTGGAAAGCCGAACGATACTGGGAGGACGGAAGTGCAGGGTGCGTGTTTTTTTTTTTTGGCTTCCCCTTCGACTGCCTCTCTAAAGGGGGGGGGCTCCTTTCACGGCCTGTCTATATCGTCGTAACATTTTCTGATCTGTTTTTGTTTTCGGGTGCTTGCTAGCTGCGCTCCTCACACTTCAAATACGCAATCTTTGGAAGCACCTCAGCAACTTCAAACGAGATGTCGGGAACCGGAGGAGCTTACGTCGGCTCGTTCACCAACGAGCCAAGCTCTTAAAATATCTGAAGCGCACCAACCGGGACCGGTATGAACGCGTCTTGGAAAGATTGGGGCTCGAACCTGGAGCGGTCGAAGGTGAACTGGTCGTATAGCAGGTTATTTCACATTCGAGTCGGTTAATGCCAGTTTTCTTGCCACTCGACGCAGAATATTAGTGCATTGAGGTACGAAGGCCACGAGATTTCGATTACGAGGATGCTCGTTGTACGGGTCGACTCAATATTTGACACCCACCAACACTTGGGTACTTCTATCTTGAGCATCGGCATTTATATTTCTCTTTTTCCGTGGACAAATTATAGTGGCCTACACTGCCATCTTGGGGTAGATGACCACTCAGCATGCCTTGAGAAATTTCGGGGTCACGACACCCTGAAAAAAAAACATTGTTTGAATATTCTTGTTCAGATCATCTAGGACCCAGGTTCAATTATGTTTGTAGGCAATACCCCGGGTGTAAAAAATAAAATAAACAAGCGTGATACCATGGAAAGTTCCCTAATAGCTTTTCACGTGTCCTACATGACAAGAAATTTCCCATGATACCCCATCGACCGCTGGCAGCCTCTTTGAACGGTGGACTCTGGTCTACCTCAAGTCTTCAACTGCAACGGCACCATGTGGAGATGTTTGGTTCTGGGGGTAATGTTGTAGCTGGTAGCACCCCCTTTGCCAATCATTGCATTGACTCCTTTCGTTGACAGCCCGTCACGCGTCAGGACGCGTCAGGCCTCAGGTTTTGGCGATATCGTACCCCCAACGGGACGAGCTTTACAGACACTCGGCCGCACTTGTTGTCACTTCGAAAGATTAGTCAAAATTTCAATACGACCCCACACAACAGCGACGCGGAAAGCTATGTCTGCCAGGAACACAGATCGTGCAACAAGGCCTTTATGTTTTACTTTCCATGAGTGAGTTCAGCCTTTGTGGGTGGTTGAAACCTGTATTTATCGGTCTGAGGGCAGCTGTGAACCAGCTCGTGTTGGTCTTGTGCCTACCACGGCACGTACTCGCCACCCTGCGAATCCGGACACCCTTCCAGTGTCGGTGGACGCTCTAATCCTCCTAAATCAAAGTTTGGCACGATCGCTGGCAATGCAATATTGCAGGAGCCTCAATACCACGCCCGTGGTCGTGAGAGAGATGCCAAGAGTCTCACGACAGGCTTGCAAAGACAAAATCACAGTCGCCTTAAAGTTATCCCCGTACGCGAGGTGCTGAAGTGGGAAGTTTAGTTGCCGCTACCGGCCACAGCTCCTTGATCGTGAACATCGCTGCCGTCAGTGGATACTCAAAGGTTACCCAGAAAAAGACACAGTCACGGGAGATGAAGCGTCTGTGGGTGGCCTGACTAAGATCAATACAGTGTAGAACGTGATAACGCAACGAAGGAATTTACACCACGCATGGGATAATTATGGGTTCGGAGTGGACCGGAAGTGCGTTCGTTTTCTGGGGATACGCACCATTTGACCACTACACAAGAACGATTACCGCACTGCCTTTACGAACGGCAACGCAGAAATCAACGGACTGCACCTTCATATTGAGGACCTGACACCTCGCCCACTCGACGAACTGTTCACTGACCACTTTATCCAGGGTCTCGGGCGAAACAGAATGGGCACTAGCATGCGAAGATTATGTCGACACTTTTAGCGACGGGTCCTGCAATCTGTCAGGCACAAAGCACTGGGGAAGCAGAGAAGGGAAGGAGCGACTTGAACTTGCGCTTGAGGATCGACTGTTTGACCATCAGGTGTCGCAACAGCATGTCACGTCGAGAGCGGTTTCCTAAGCGCATTTCTGAGAATTCCATTGACAAAGTTGAGTTTATAGACTCAGAATGAAAGGTTCAAATACACCGCAGCATCCTAAGCTTGAGCTTTCGATAAGTATCTATCCCATCTTGCGTCCGTGTCGACCCCGCCAGAGGGCCCTGTCATTCGGCCACAGAGCACACTCGACAAAACATCGGTGCATCGGGTGGTTTATGATCCCTACCATCCTATTTCTCTTCGTCTTCACAGGCATTTCCTAAAGTGGGATGGAAACTGAACCCGACTTCGATCCCAGCATATTACTTTAGCACCGGACTAGTGAGATTGGAGTATATACACTTGGATGGTATTCATAATCAAGTAATGATAACCGATCGTCGAGGGTAGGGTCCACGTCCTTTCTATTCCTCGCCCCTTCAGCCGTTTGCCTCATCCTCATCACCTTCAGCATTCCGACCAGGGATAGCGTACACCAGATACCGGTCAAACAAGAGGGTCAGGTCGTACTAGTTCTTGGGGCCCACAGGGTCGCACCGGTTCCCGGAGGTCTGTGACATATTTCTTGAAATACCGCATCGAACCTTTAGGTACAGCGCATTCACTCAGGTCGAGCGTCTGTATCGGAACCCCTTGTTTTGTGCGTGCCAAAAGCATGTTGCGGACAAGTACGGCGACATCCGTGGTCAAGGAAGTGCCGGTTATGAAGAGCTTCGTCAAAGAGGGGAATAAAGGGCTCTTAAGGGGTCCATCTTCGGCCAATACACGTGAGAAAGGGGTCAAATTTGTTAAGCTAAGGCGCACGCGCTCTAGCAAGGGCCATCGCGGCGCAATGGCAGGCCAAAATTCCCGGGGAACCTTCATGGAGTCCAATACAGTAAGGGTGGCGAGGGAGCTCATTGGGAGTGCTCTTAACACTGCATCGCAAATGGCGTTGCTCGTCGGGATACCCCAAGACGAACACAAAGCAGTAAAAGTCGCACGAGCGGAGAATGACGCTCGGGTAAACGAGTCGTTATCGCGGTACTCGGCGTCAGCATCCGGGACAGTCCACAGAAGGATGTCCGTGCGAGTTGAACAGCCACTAATGACCATGCTTTGTAGTGGTATTGTATCTTGAGGCCCATGGGCATTACGCACGAAATGTGGAATTACCGTTCGTATGTCGGCACCATTCGCGTGAAAGGACACAGCGTCAACACGCAACCTGACGAGAGCCGGAAGTACGAGATGAGCGAGGGCGAGCGCACAACAATTTGCAGAATCTGAGAGGTGGAGTTGGGTAAGGTAAGGAAGTGTGACCGTTTGCACGCGCTCTGGAATGGGTACGACAATTCGTGACGCAATCGGGGTGGCGGAGTGGACGACCAACGATTCTAGTTGGGACAATTCACGCATTGCATCTAGCCAACTTTGGAGATTGGGCCTTTTCTCGTCGCCACGGTACAGTAACTTGAGGTGCAGAAGGCCTTTAAGAAGGGGTGAGCCCCAACTAATATAACAGTAGTCCAACTCGAGGCGAATAAGCTTGGGCGCTGCAGAATTCGACAGGGTGGGGGGAATTTGAGAGGCTATCTCCCTGTCACTGCTCGACTCGCCACTAGTAGATGATGGAAGTGATTCATGAGCAGGAGCTGGCGACGCCAATCGTCCGACTGTTTCTAGTAGACAGAAGGGATCTGAGGAAATGATAAGGGAGTGGATACGGGAGATGTGGGCCATAAACAGCTCGCGGAAGGTGTGCATTCGCCCGGGACCCCAACAGGGGGTAGGCCGGGTGAAGTTGATAACTAGATGTAATGGTGCCCCCTTCGATCGGACAAGCATTTCAGTCACCCCAGCCCAGGTTAGGGCGGTGAAGTCAATGTAACCCCAAAAGCGAGGTTGATTGAGTGCAATCTCCCGCCATTGATGGCAGACATGAGCGGCGGTTAGACATACAAGACGATCCCGTTTTCCGGTGGTCGGAGATGACGTTGGTAAGTTTATGAATGAGAATATGTGGTCCACGATCTCTGGGGGTAGACGGGAGATGGGGGGTGCCATCGGGAGGAGGCAACAAAGTGTCAATAAACAACCATTGAAAACTGAAAAGGTGAACATCACGTGTTTACATGGGTGCCTGAGTTAGAAGGGCGAATTCCCGAAGTTTCAATGTTCCTTGACCAATTTGAAAATGGGACTACAAGTGATTCGAGAACAGTTGAAGGTACTTTGTCAGTGACAGGTTTGGATGGGTAGAGGGCTTAGAGGCAGACCATCACCATTCAGCACAAAGATGTCGTACAGCAGCAGTTGTGCGTACTTGTATGTCAGGCTCTGTCTCACTTGGGTGTACCGTGTAGACAGTAGCACAAAAGAGCCGTCGCAGAGACTGGTTTATTCTTCAAATACATAGTGCCTGGTGGGCTATAATAGGGAAGGAATGCTGCACAGTGCAATGTGTAAGTGAGCCATTGAATGAGGTCCACCAACGTTTCGAAGTCTAGAACTCACTAAACGGTGTAGTAGTGGCTCGCTATGTGGTAGACACTACTTTTTCTTCTCCAGGGGAGAGATAAGGCTGTACGATAATCGAACGGTGATAGTTGTTGACCTTTTGTTGCAGTGATCACGATCGCGACACATCATGGACCCAATAACCCGGACCGAACCCGGACCGATGAGCCTAGGCCCCATTGGGTACAAAGTTCCGTCCCGTCCGTTCCGTTCCATTTGTTTTCCTCTTTATCTCCAGGCTCTACCGCTCTAGGGATTTGTCCTTGACTGGGGAGTTTCAATGGAATGCAACTATGAAGTGCCTCCCAGGATTCAGCTCTGCAATGGTCCGGTGTTATGGCCGTGGAAAAATACTGCTTTGTGAGGGCCACAGCCCAAACTAGACCAGTCATTTGTAGACACTTCTACTTCTCCCGGTCCTTCCAGGCCTGTCTAGCAGTACAAGAGAGCTGCCCTACCATGGTTTATCTAGAAAAAGCCTAGACACTCGGAAAGGCAAGATTTATGCACCATATCCAGGTCTCTTGCTGCAATCTAGCCGCGCCTTCAAGTCGGCCAGGGCCTCGCCCGTCTGCGCTTGCGTCTCGATTGTATCTCCCTTGTACTGCATGCGGTGTATCTGCGGAGTAAAGATCACTCGAGGGTTGTAACATAGGGCGGGAATTCTGTTTTGTGAGGGGGGTGCTGAGTCACAGATAGCATAAAAGCTCATCGATTCGGTAAGGGCCTTCTCTATCACTACTACTCACCATCGACATGACAGATATTGAGCACGAACCCGTCAGCACCCAGCCCAAGGTGTGTGCATGTGTGCTCTCCCAAACTCGTAGCCGTTAAAACACTCAATCACGCTGTCACGCATGTATGTCTATCGTAGAACACTGTCCCAATGTCCGCAGGCGGAAACAAGAATGCCCTAAATTTTCCAATTGGATCCGATGGGAAACGCAATTGGAGCTATGGCCTATTCGACTGTCCCCCTGCCCCCGCATGCTTTCTTTGTACGTAAAACAACTTATAGACTAACGGGTCCACTTCGCATGCTGATCACCTTGTTTCTCCCCTCCCCTTGTCTTTTACATCCCCCGCAGGCTGCATTGCCGCACTCTGCCCCTGCGTCGTCTACAGCAGTAACAGACAACGCTTGCGGAGTCTACACTACCAAGGCGTTCCGCTTGCTGAAGGCACCGAAAAGCCCGACGAGCACTTCTGCGTATACTGCGGGCTGGCAATCGCTGGCCACGGTTGGGTCCTGCGGGTATGTTGAGATGGCTGATAAGATAATGGTCAAAGTTTCTGATCCAAGTATACGACCCAGATTCACCAACGCGAAGAAGTTCGCGAGCACTATGGCATTCGTGGAAGCCTGGTTGGCGATTGCCTCGTCGCCTGGTGTTGCAACGCTTGTTCCCTCACGCAAGAGCGCCGAGAAATTGAGCTGGAGGAGGTGTATGTTCAGTGAAAGTATGTCACTGTGCCGATTTGGTCTTTTTCCTTGCTTGTTGCTGCAAGGTGCGATATTTCAGTGCCCTTGCACTAATTATGCTCCCCTGTGTCGTGGTTTTTAAGACTCATGTACATTACGTCTTGTATAGGCTCGGAAAGTAATCATATTTCTTTTTTTTTTTTTTGAAAGCGTTATATTATTGGTTTATTTATCTATTGTAACTAGCCTAAATTCCAATAATAAGTGTCATGTGGCAGGAGACTTAGTCAGCCCCACTAGACGCGCTATAGCCGGGCCTCAGGTCCGGTGTGAGGGAAAAATGCGTTTACGCACACCCCTTGTTAAGGGCCAAGGACCCTAAGGTGCGACGTGCACGGGTTTGTATGACGGTGGCGGGACTTGTTCTTCAAGAGATAACAGGTGGCTAACGCTGACCCTTGGATGCGCTAATATGAGTGGTCTGCACGCGTGCAAGACACTAGTGGGAATAATGAAAGATGTAGAGGAGAGTCTCGACGATGTTCGAGACGACTTGCACGAAGTGCGGGCGAAAACTGAAGGCGCTGTGGAAGCTACAACACTTGGGATTAAACCAAGTCAGGCTTAAGGCCCAACTCTAGGAAAACACGAGGGTTTATATACATGTGAGGAGGCTGTATGACTAAGGACTAATACGACGAGTACTTGTACTAGTAACGAGTCATAGTCCAAGAAATGGAGTCATACACTACAGAACTGACTCACGCGTGAAGGTAACAAGAAGGGAGTCAATATGAGTCATGAAACGAGGCTATGAGAAAAGTATAGTAAGCGGGCCGAGAATCCGGAAGCGAAGCTGAGGTAAGCGAATAGAGACGAGTCAAGGGTAGGGATAGGGTCATGTGAGGTCAGGTGAGGGAGTATCAGGTGATGCGCAGGTGACTCGGGAGCAGGTGATATAGGACAAGGTGACTTTGAGGAGCAGGTGACTGGAATGGCATGTGACTGGTCATGTGAGTGGTCAGGTGACTAGTCAGGTGATTGGTCATGTGATCGAGATGGATGGGTGGTTGGTCACATGATGGGAAAGGCTTAGTAAGCAGGTGGAAAATGAAAAATGCACCCTGCGTAAGCTCAAGAACGTAACATGACGCCCTTCCTAGAAAGTCACTACCACGTGACTTCAGGATGTTGGTCCGGAGTGCCAATAAGCGTGTCGCCGTCAATGTCTTCCCATGTGGCCCCTAGTGTGTCATATGCGCGGAGTGTTGAACTGTTATGTCCGTCGGCCCATATGGCTGCTAGCGTTTTGTATCCACTGTCGCGTGTGCAAAACATCCCATAGTTAGCGTGCGTTTCTGGTACCAGGCAAGTCATCCCAGTGCAGTTGTGGTGAGGGATAGGGCAATCCTCATGAGCGTGAAGCGGGGAGTAGCATCTCCTGCAGAAGACCCAGAGCGGGCAATCCTCCTTCAGATGATCTGGTGTCTTGTCGTGACATTTGAGACAGTAGGGGTAAGAGACGTGTGCGCGCTTGCGCGGGGAAAGAGGTGAAGGGGAGGCGGCTCGTTTTAATGACTGGGGGGTGGGTAGTGGGTTTTCATCTGGGTATCGTAGCTCCATGAGGGCTTCAGCTATCTCCAATGGTGAGGGCGTTGTCGTCAGGGGAACACCTGGGGAACGCGCTACTGAAATGTTCAAGTGGGTAGGGGTTGGGGATAGTGGTATCTGTGGGAGGTTGCTGGTGTCCGCGGGTGGATGTGACGGTTCTGATGTGGATGAATTCTCGTTTGACAATGCAGTGGGTGTTGACAAAGGTGGGCTCGTTTGTTCCTGCTCTGACGACAGTGGAACAGTGGGATATGGTGTTACCAGATTGGTAAACACGGGTGAGTATAGTGACGTCGTCAAGTTGTTCGACATAGCTAATGGCACTGGGGGGAAATAGACGTGGGGTGAAGGACATTCAGCGGTGGTAGATGCAGCGGTAGTCTCGGCAGAAGTGGGAGTGCTCCAGAGAGTGTTCAAATGTGGCGTGAATCCTAGTATAGACGATCGGAAGTCCTGTCTCCTTGTTTCTTGGTCCTGAGTCTGGTACAAATTCGTGGAATTTGTAGGGGTTGGGGTAGATAGACGGGTCTCTGAAGAGGGAACAGAAGAAGTAGAAGGAGGGCTGGGGTTGGCTGTAGTTGATGACTGGTTTGCGGGGCATGATGGGGATGTATCGTCTAGCAAGAGGGTTTTTATGCTGTGCGCGACCTGGAAATCAGCTAAGAGTTCTGGTGCATGAAGTTCTTCAGTGTTAACCCATGAGTCATGCGCAGGTGAGTATCCTTTCCACCTGACCAGGTATTGTTTCTTCTTCCACCGTCCGTAAGTGCGTTCTTTGATTATCTGTTCGACTTCCCATTCTTCTTCGCCTTCAATGATATCAGGTGGTGGTTCGATAAAATTGGGGCCGTGCTGATCGGTTTCTTTATAGGGCGTAAGAAGGGAGGCGTGGAATACGTCGTGTATTTTCCAGGTGGGTGGGAGGCTGAGTTTGTAAGCGACGTTTGATATTTTGGCGGCTACCATAAATGGTCCGTACCGCCTTGGTGCTAGCTTTGTGGTGATGTTGCTTGGTAATCTGAGGTTTGTTCCTTCGAGCCAAACTTTGGTTCCTACTTCGAATGGCGTAAACCGGGGGCGTTCTTTGATCCAAGATTCTTGCGCTTTACGTTGAGCTTCTTGAGCGGCGTTCCTGGCTTCTTTGATTGCTGACAAACGTTGTTCAAATGTGGGGAGGTTCGATAATCTGGTTGGCTGATGAATTTGTGGCGTGTATCCGATAAGGAGGTCGAAAGGTGTCTTCTTTGTCGTTGCCGAGGGCCATGAATTCTTTGTATATTGGGCAAGTGGGAGCCATGCGTGCCAGTTGTTCTGCTGCGTACCACAGAAGACTCGGAGGTATTGTTCCAAGGTTTGATTGGTTCTTTCGCTGGATCCGTCGGTCTGAGGGTGGTATGCTGTGCTCATGTTCTGTTTGATGTGAAGGAGCTTACAAAGCTCCGTCGCGAACTTTGATGTGAAGCGAACATCGCGGTCTGATATGACTTTGCGAGGTATGCCGTAGTGCGGAGTTATGTGATTCAGGTACAGAAGTGCGACTCCTTCTGAGTCGATCGCCTTGTTGCATGGGATAAAGATAGATGCCTTCGAGCAATCTGTGTCCGTGACTGTGAGAATGGTGTCGTATCCGCCTGACCGTGGGAGTTTAGTGATGAAGTCCATTGCGACTGTTTCGAAAGGGCGAGCATTCTCCGCGGGGGTGATGGGGAACAGTGGTGGATGGGCAGGATGAGTGTTAACTTTTGTCATCTGGCAGGTAGCGCATCCTTTGATGTATTCAGTGACAAATGTTTTCATGTTCGGCCACCAGTAGTATTGCG
>Ga0307510_10000603_pt1 | contig 36384 bp, 35 predicted proteins | sample 12_EM_MG_FD_207224 | JGI IMG/M metagenome (GOLD analysis project Ga0307510, IMG submission 207224) | Populus trichocarpa ectomycorrhiza microbial communities from riparian zone in the Pacific Northwest, United States - 12_EM | ecosystem: Host-associated > Plants > Roots > Unclassified | place...
GATACAGCGCCCCTGGGTAATAATATACCACACTGCACGGTGGTTTAGGGAACCGGGCATTATTTTAAGGCGCATTGGGTGGGAAGTACGATACTTGAGGTTTTAGGCAGCTTGTTATTAGTTTATAAACTTTTGCCCCGGGCGAGTCGGGCCTAGGTTGGCTGCAAAGCATACGGCCCGGCGCCTGCGCGCTATGATATGAAATAAGGGAGTGAATTTCTGTATGTCTTGGATTATCCCAAGGGAAGATATCTGTGGCGTGCTGCTGTAGGTATTCTGGGGTATAGTACCCCTGGTTGTATGATGATTCTCTCTCCTTTGTTTTTGTTTTTGCTATAGCCTTATCTATCGGGGTAGAGGCCTGTATCATATTTCGCATACCGGTAGGCCACGGCTTCCCCTGTGAAATGGGTAAAGGTCCAGCCTCCAGAGACCTCGTAGATGTATCGTGGACTTCAGCGGTCCGGAGCATAGTATTGTACTCGAGTAGGACAACAGCTGCAAGTGAATAAACGATCACCTTCCAACTGCCTCCTCCTAACCATGACCCATTAATTCCCTTAACACTTCCCCCACCGCCAAGAAACGTGCCTGTTCGTCCTACAGGTAATACCGACGACGTGCCTGACGAACTTGGAGACTTGCATCAGAGGGCTGAGAAGAACCAAGGAAACTCGCATCGCGCAAGCGAACTGCCGGCACGCTACCTCACGATAACACCAGAGCCGATATACGATAGTGGCGGTGGGTTGACTCCAAACCATGGGTACTTTAGATGTTAGCGGCAGGGTGATCAAGACTGCAGATCACCCGGAGGATCGTCAAGGCTGCAGGCGGGAAGAGAAGGGGAAAAGGGAAGAAAAGGGAAAATAATAAGAGTTGGAGGGGTCGATTTATCTGGGATGTTATGAAAGAGTCTTTTGCATTTTGAGCCTTCTTGGGCGATAGAGGAAACCACAACGCACACCCCGACACCCCCCTCCCCACTCTGACGGACGCTGATTGGCTGACTTGCTGAGGAAACCACTCGCTGATCTCTTCGGTTGGGGGGGAAAGAAAAAAAATCTCTACCGAGTTTAGCGGAGGGAAGTTTCCTGTTCGGGTTGGGCTGCTTGTGGTTTCGTCAAGCCCGCTTATCAAAGAACCCAAGAACTAAAGTGCAAAATACGGGCAATTATAGTTCTCGTTGTTCGATATAGCCTAAAAATAAATCAGATGAACAGCAGATGCCTCTATGGCCAAGGGGTAAGGCGCAGCACTTGTATTTCCAACTAGATTGCAATGCTGAGATCATGAGTTCAAATCTCATTGGAGGCATTTCTTTTTTAAACCTTTTTTTCTTCCTTGTCTTGCTTGCTAAAATTTCTCCTGAAGAGTCTTGGCCACAAAGAAAGATTAAGCGATCCTTTTTTCTGACCTATCAGGAGCATGATTACTCGGTCTGTCGGTACTCGAGTACAGTACCTGCATTTCCCGGCGATCGAGCACAAGGTGCAAGACGGGATGTGCAAGAAAGATGGAAAGAGAAGTGAGAGGGTCTCGTTAATTGACTCACCTCACACACAGGGGGGATTACGAACGGATCCGCTTTTCCCTTCCCTTCCCGCTTCGTCCGCTCGGTGATCCACCCCCCGCTCAGTCATTCACTTGCCCTGTGAGAGCACCTCTATTCGCGGGGTTCCTGGGTCGGTCAAGCCAAGCCCACACCACACCCTACAGACTTTTCAGCGGCCTTAGGATTATTGCACCACCGCTCGCTCGAGCAAAGCGAAAGAAAAACTCGCCCTCAAAAGTACCGGTACCGGCAGCGGCAGACGATGGCATGGGTGTGGCTCTCGACAGCGCCACGAGGTACTGTACTATTTGTATCTTTGGTACGGTACTGGTACTTGCACTCGGTACTGGAGCATCGGCACTTGGCGGCAAGGGTACGAGTACTGTACTCGAGTACTCAGGCACAGCCCTATGGAATGGCGTACAGTGCTATACATTCCGTTTTTGGTGACTTGTTCATGAGGTGCAGTTCGTTCGTATGTGCGTTTTGTTGAAAAAGGAATTATGGACTTGTGCAGGTGTGTCTGAGCCAAGAATTGGCTCTGTCCTGTGGGGTGCAACAGTTGTTCCGGAAGGCGTGGCAATTATTGAGGCGGGGAGATGAGTACCGGCCTATGGATAGCGAATACGGGACCTTTTCCTCTGCCGGGTGTCTTAGGGGTTGGGAATTGAGCTGCAGACGGGTGGGAAAGACGTTGGGGATTTGGAGTTTTTTTCCTTTTCCCTTTTCTTTTCTTGTTTTTGTTCTGTCTGTCATTGGGACGGGTTGGGGAGTTCTATGATGCGGTAATGGATATAATCCATCTCTGATTGTAACGCTCGGTATGGTAGGGGAGAGGCGATTTGTGAGGAGTTGATTCAATAGGTTATTCCGATCCTACCAATTCGGCGTACATTAGCTAAAAAGCAAGCAGCAAATCACAGCCATGGCCGTATGCCATCTCACAGGAGGGGAGGAGGGAAGAAGGTAGCGAATGATTTTGTATGGCCCGTTCTGTTTTCTAGGCCGTTTGACACTTGCATCATAACTTACACGAGTATAATACTCAGGTGTCATTGGAGGTTCTTTCAACTCCTCCTCTTGCCTAGGAGGCTAGCGCTAGAGGGATACTATGCCCAAGTATCCTATAGCGCTAACAGCCTTGCTATGATAGCCCAGTTGCATATCCAATTGGTCCAACATAGTAATTGTATCTCACCCCCCCCTTCCCAATGAAGTATACTCCCCGCTCCCGCCATTTCTACCGAGCAATCAGACAAGATGGATAGGAATACCAATACGATACTCGAGCACCTTCAGGTTATGTGCGGGTGAGCATTCCACCCATCCACCCATCTATTATATCACATCACATCAGTTTCTCAAACCACTGGCCCTCATCAACACAGGCGTTGTCAGCGCTGGGAGGTTGGGTAGTGCCGGTGCCTTCCGCTACGGGCGAGCGATAGCGCAGCCGGGCCTGCCTCTCAAACAATCTTAGCGAGCCAATTATGGGCACGAAGGGCGGGGGGTGGGTAGAAAGGCCATCACACCCTACGAGGGGTGGTTGGGCAGGTTGTGTAAACAAGTAGTCTAAACAGTTATGATGTGCCTCCCTCCTCCCTTCGCTAGCCCCACACCCACCCACCAACCTACCAGTTTCCGCAAAGTGTAAAAATCAGAGACGGGCATGGTTCCATGTTGGTTTTCCGATATTGTAATCGTGATATTCACCGCTTTGACTGGCCGGGTCGTCCCAATATAGGCTCCTATTGGTACTGTACTGGTATTCATTTGTTATACTACGGTCAGGCCGTGTTTCCATGAATGTTCTTCTCGTGGGGGGAAAGCGAGGGGTTGGATGAAAGAAGATATTATAACTCGTCGTGGGAAATACTGTGTGTTGACGGCAGTTTACTATTCCGTTTTTGTTTTTTAAAAAAAGGCGGCGGTCAAGGACAATCAGAGGACGCTGCCAATGTGAGTATCTATCATACCCGCAAAAAAAAAAGTGCACTTCACGAGAAGCATTCAAGCTATGATAGAAGGAGAAGAAATATAGTGTTCCAGGTAAGAAATGAAACAAACGAATAACTCGAATTGTGTTCCTCCCCCCCCCCCCTTTCCTTTCGCCAGAATACTCCATATCGTAGCCTGCTATGATGAATACCACCTATCTACTTTCGAATATGGCATCACGCGGATTACTTTCCTCCCTCCCTTCCTTCCCACCTCCCGCCCCCAATATCACACCCCGATAACAACCCATCATGGCCCGGATTCGGAATGCGGGTTTTTACTCAATCCTCTCTTCTTTTCTCCCCCCCCTCTCCACCCCCCAAGCAAAGACGCCGCAGCACAGCTTGCTTTCTTGCTCTGGAGTAAGTTGCAAAAGAAGTGGATGCCTCCTGCCCAGGTAACTTGTGGGAGCTGATAAATCTCTTCCTTTCCGCGCCGCGGGTAGCGTTCGTGAAATGTGACCTTAGCACTTGTTAGTTTCTTCACGATGAATAAACAAATATCAAGAATTAGCTGTGCTTAATCCCTGCTCCTGCTGCTGTATCCCCGGGTCCCCGCAGGGGTGTGGGCAGGCTGTCGTACCATGCTCGGATGTCACCGGCACAGCTGATGGGGTGGACAGTACCGTACCTTTCCTGCAAATCACATAGCGGCATTAAACAATGTGCCCATCTATTGAATTTAAGGGTCCATAATAAAATGCGCGAGATTTACATTGGCAAATAGTTATGATTCATTAAATAAATAGCGAGCCTCTCTGGACTATATTAACTAAGTACACAGGATTTCCTCAATCAACGGAATTATTAAATTAGGAGGGATCCATCGAATGAATGAATGAATGAATCGTGCTTTTCAAAAATATAAAATCACGACAGGGGCTATGAAAAATCCGACGAACAAACACCTTCATATCATAGTACCACACCCTCCCACTCCCATTCGTATGACATTATGCTTCTCGTGAGACATACCCTACCTCGTACACTAGTTTAATGAGTGGTCGTGCTAACCCCGCACAACATGCAACCCCCGATACCCGTCAAAATGTGAAAAGAGCGACATGACAGCATAAAAATCGTCAGAGTTCCTCAACATTCCCTTCCTAAATCATAGCGGCGAGAACAGCGACTACAGCAACAACAATACCGGCAACGCCAGGTCTGTTGGTCGAACCGGCACCGGGGAAGGCAGATGCGGAGGGGCTGGGCGCACGTGTGGTAATAACCGGAGCAGTGGTGTTCGACGGTGGTGTCACAACGACTGGTGCCTTGGTGGTTGATGGTGGTGGTGGTGGAAGAGGGGTATACGTAGTCCCTGGTGGAGCGGGAACATATGTGGTAGGCTTGTGCGAGGGAGGAGGGAAAAGATATGTGGTGTTATGTGCCGGGTAAGTATAAGTAGTCCCTGGAATGGTATACGTCTTGGTGTAGTGGATGGTAGACTCATTGCAGTTCGCGCAAGGCTTGGTGATGACATATGTCTTTGTGGCAGTAGTGGTAGGGTATATAGTTGTGATCACCGGCGGAGGAATCTTGGTGGTGGTCAAAGGCTGCAATGTGACTGTAGGTGCGCTGTATGTAGTCGTTGTGACCACAGTCTTGGTAAAAGTTGTTGTTACTGAGATAGTGGAAGTGTACGTAGCCGTTCCAGTCGTGCAAGTCGTGATGACAGGGATGCAGGTGGTGATGATGATAAGACTTGTAATTGCCTTTGTGGTTGTCGTTGGCGGATACACAATCGTAGTGTTGTGACTTGGCGGTGGCTTGTAGGTGGTAGGTTGATGCTGAGGAGCGGACGTTGGAGGATAATAGGTTGTAGGATAGGTTGTAGGATAGGTTGTAGGGTAGACTGTAGGATAGGTTGTAGGATAACCGGGAGTCGGAGTTGTGAGGCATGTGGTGGTCGAAGTAGGTGGGGGAGGGGGAGGAGGATGCTTCATGGTAGTATTGTAGTAAGGCTCCCCTCTCTCATCCAACTTCACGAACTCCTCAGGAGCCCTAACGGGGTCTGCTTCAATGGCAGCACCGAGCCCTCCTGCGGCAAGCGCAAACAAGGAGAAGATGCGAACGGAGTTAACCATTTTCACTTCGGTTTAGACCTTGCTTTGGAATTCCTTTGTCTTCCGTTCAGAGTGATTTTCAGAGGAAAGACAAGTGACTTGTCAAGCGAATGATGCAAGTCAACTAATCTGAACTAAACGTAACGAGGGATAACACCGACAAACAAACGAATGTGCTTGCGAATGAAGGACAATTAGCAGCTAGCGAAAGCAACCCAAGGGGATGAAAGAGAAAGGTCAAGAGGAACTACATGCCATGAGGCAGGCAGGCATTTATAAGATATCCCCTCTGCTATGCCACCACCCAGGCCTCGATTTCCGGAAAAAACAAAAAAATCAACGGGTGGGCCGGGGCAATGGCCTCGAGAAGGTTCTGAACTCCTAATCGGGGGGGGAAGCAATAAGCTGGTAGTTGGCACCAGCCATAGGCAGCTGGTCAGGACGTACCAAGCACCTTACTGGGGCGTGATTTTCCATATTCGCTAGTTTAATGTGCAGCAGCTAGCTGAGTCTGGATTGAGTGGTGGTGTGCCATATTACTCGAGTACTCGTACGCTCCTGTTGGTAGTACGGGCTGGTGGTTGGTTCGATTAATAGAGTTGATGCAAACCATGTCACCAGTGATAGGATACCCCTGCCCCCTAGACAGATGCTAGGAAAACGGCGCAGACGGAGTCAGACTGGGCAGCTCGCTCCCGCAAAGGGTAGAAAAGTGTTGGACCAAGATACCCAATCCGGCATACATCCGGACTGAAACTATTGATGACGTGCATTCTCTAGAACAATCTCGAGCCTCGAATAGAGAGGCTGTAGGAGATCTTCCTGTGGGCCCTGGTTCGGCCCAGCCTACTCCAGTAACCAGTGCCAAAGAGACTAGAGTTAAGTCAACAATATCGTACTCAATTCGAACAGCGGAGACGAATATGACAACGCCAGCTCATAGTTCATCCGGCGCGAAGCCATGTCGGACCTGCATTAGAAAGGTCATTGCGACAGGCATTTCTCAATCGGAGCCCGGGACTCTCGTGCAAATGAATTGGAGTACGGTAGGATATGAGCACTGTTGACCCCGGCCCCGTGGGGTATCATATGTGAGAATAGCGCCCTTACTGAGACGTTCAGCTGATTCCGTCCTCCATCACTCAAGATTCCGCAGAACTAGATAAGAAAAATCTGCAAACACGACTAGTGCGTTATGTGAGGGTTTTTCGACCCTGCACTGCACAAACAGAGCCGACTGGGATGATAGGCCTAGTGTGAGTGAGGTAGGGCAGCCAGCAAACCGCCTACGGCGAAGAAACGAATTAGTTGGCGGGGTGAAGGTGCTGTCTTTGCGATTCCGCAAGGATTATGCAACGGCACCAAGCATGGTTGGCTCATTGTGCATATCAGCCAATCCTCTGGAGCGAAAAACCGGCCTTAAGAGGTGAACCGAATAATAATAAAAAACCTGAAGTGAAGCCATGCACCTTAGAGAAGCAGAGCAAAAAATCTCTCGGAGAAAAACCTAACTTCATGATCGCACGTTTTCTACTCAACGCGGGCGAACTGTTAGCGCACTTAATTGGCTGGAGACCCTCCAGCACCTCTCTTTGAAGAAGGAGCACCATAAGATTCCCTTGGTATCGGTACGTACTGTGCACCGCTCCAGTAAGGCATGTCGCAGTACTCGTATACTGGGAGCAACATCTCTTTGATGTGTCACTCCTGATTTCACTGCGCTGTACTATAGCCGCATCCACGGAGTTCCCGTACTCTTCCGGGCACTGCTAGCGCTGAGAAAGGCTTCGCTTGCCCTCTCTTTCCACAATACAGTAGAACAGATTACTGGTAGGATAAAGGCCTATAATTTCCCTGGAGGTATACCCGAAAACAGTTATATGAGAGGCTCTTGCTGCTCTGTTGTTGTCAATATGTTCTTGAGGCGAGGTATACCCGTAAGTGCAAGGCGGGGCGTGAGAACTTTACGGACCGGGTGCAACTGTGCCGATCTAAATGATTGTTTTGTTTTTTTCCCTTTCACGCACAAGCGCTCGGGCCACCCTAGCCAAATCAGCAATATCCATCTCCATCGTGACCGTTTTGATAAGCCACCACACTTTCTTTCCCCCTGCTGGTACAAGTACTGTACTCCTACAGATGCTTGTGCCAAAGAGCCGTCCAGTTCCGCTCATATCAGAATTAGTAATTATCCTATCTCTACCACAAGACATGACCCTCACCCTTACTCAAGCTATCGTCCCGAATTAGCCGTGCTCACACTCGACGAATGGTTCCCATTCGAGCCCGCGGTACCAGAAGTACTAGTACTAGTACAATACCGCATCCGCGCAATAGTTTCTCGGCTATTGAGTTCGGCCTTCGTTTGTGACCAGCCTCCAGAGTAAAAAATAGAAGCCCGGTTTACTCTTCGCGTGTCCGTGGAGTCCGCAAAAGAAAAATAGCAAGGTTGGACCCATCAGTTGGCGGCCGTATTTTTTCCTCGGGTGGCTGGTAGTGCGGGAGAAATACCCAACCCTGGCGGTAGTTTGTTATGGTATGATACGAGTATTACGGAAGAAAAAACTGTCCGAGTATATCCTTCTGGCTGTAGGAAATCCGTTGAAAATCACGTCGCCACTCAAGTACCGGTACCCATTCACTATCTCCGTTATGTCACTACGGTAATCTACTCGTGCGTCTTTGCCAAGAATACCTCCGTTAGCCGAAAGTGGAGTACTTTCTGGGCTCAGTCCGGATTGCAGGACATGAAGAATACCTACTTCTACAATAAGGTGTTGCATATGGTGAATAAACAATCATCTCCCAACCCATACACCAAACATCCACATTCTGAAGAGTAAAAGAAAACAAGAAACCAGTCGTGATTCTTGATTAGGTTCAGAGTGGTGTATTGAGAAGGGAATATTGGCACTGTGTATGCAAGAGCACAATTGGTACAAGTATTCTTTGCTCACAGAAGTTGCCACTGGTTGTTGCTGTCGTCAGAGTCCACATTTAGTGCACAAGTACCTAGGTATCGGCTAGCGGAGGTATTCTTGGCAAAGACGCGCGAGTAGGATTCAGAACCAAAAGTTCTTGAAAAGGATTAGCACTTCGTTTAGAAGATATAGCCTGAGCCCTTTGGCCATGTTCGATCTCATTACTGTAGCTGGTTTTCTCAATTCTGTTAACTTTCCAAGTTGAACTTATTGTGGGCCGATTCATGATTTACAGGGACAATCGATAGCGAATCGTAAGAGCTTTTTACTGTAAAACAACGCCGATTATCATCTGCCCCGTCTCCTGCTAAAACCTCTCTTATGTCAATCGTCATAATCATCGGAGCCACTATTCCACCCCGTTTCAAATCCTTCGATAAACTCGCCCAAATCATTCAATATTGCCTCCCGCTCGTCTACCCCAACCACCCGCGATACAACATTCTTTATGTTCTTCAGTCGCGGTATCACTTGCGATGAGGTTGCGAGCCTTGTGCTAACAGCTAATCTCTGGTCCTCAGCTGCGGTACCCTCTACAGGTATTATGCCGTCCGTGGAGAAGGTGCTTGGGAAGCTATCAATGACAGGGTACGTGAAAGAGGTAAGGTATCTATGATAAACAGCGCATTATGGTCAGCGAGAGCCATGAGTAAGCGTGGGACGCGATAGAACAGGATGGCAGAGGTCTCTGCTCAGTAGTTGCCTGCCGGTATCCGCGATAGGATGAATCCCCTATGCTGCTACTGTATGGCTAAGGAGACTAACGTCTTCACCAAGCAATCAAAACGCATTTGCTGTCCAAGTAACATGACGAATACAAGTGGGAAACGTTAATCATAAATGGGGCAAGTCAACCAAATCAAATCAAGCACAACTATGCAGTGAATAAGCGCGCAATAGGGCGTTGGTAGTCGTGCGACTCAATACGTGGGGCACCGCTGTCGGTGGGGTAACTAAGTTGACCAAGCGTATATAGGGGATAGAGAGTTCTCCTTCCTTCACGAAAGCCGCAGCACGCAGGGCAAGGCGAGAGAAATCGCGGTGGAAAAGAATAAAAAATCCGAACCCACCTCTCAAAAACAGCATCGTTGTGACCGCTGGGAAGTTTAGATGCGTCCGCTGTCGCCACAACTCTAGCTCGATCATCGTCTGGTACTCTCACAACCTCTGCTCTGGCAAAAACGTGACTTTCGTGGCCCTGGACACTCTGAGGCCTCTTGGCTGTCCCGCTAAATTCATACCCGCCCAGATTCCAGGACAGCCCGAACTCTTCATCGGAGGCGCTGGGCCTACATAGCCCCGACGTGCTTGGATTTGGGTTATGAACAGTCATTGAGAGTGATGCAATTTTTTGACCCCCATTGGCATTGAGAAGCGATGCTAGGTCATCCAATTTCCCTAATCGGCCAGCACCGAAACTGTCACGAAGGCGGGTGGGGAGAGTGCATGTCTCCACCGCAACCGAAAGTAGCGCACTCTTATACCACTGTAAGGCCGGATCTAAGTTAATATATCCCGGGAATTTGGATTGGGGACATCCCAACGGAACGTATAACGATGTCAGCGGAACTATATTCGACAAGGTGTATGCAAGGTTAACCGTGTGGTTTATTTGCTTTTCCTACTTCAACTTAGTAATCCGAAACTTCCCCACCGGTACTGCACGGAGTAAAAAAAGAATAAAAGATAGTGAGGAAAGCCGTGAAGGTGAAAAAATATACAAGATGGAGAACCAAGTGGGGAGGCAGCTGGGGACCGATCACAAATACTCACCCTAGAGACTTTCTCAAAATCCTGCAGCCCCCAAGTCATAATTCCGGTCTTCGAGTATTCGTCTCTTAAGGCAGCAACATACTCGGCTGCGAACCCACCCCAAGCGTCCTCCGCGGATGTGAATATTTGCACACCCTGCATTTGGTCACACTCTTCTGCGAAGAGCCTGAAGTCCCTGTCGAGCAGGTCATGTTCTCTGTTCAATTGATTGAAGAGATCTCTACCCATACCAAAACTTTCGAAGGGCATGATTTTCGAATCGAGGTCATATTGGTTTAGTTGGACAGAAGAACGCGGGTGATAAAAGACCTTATTAAAATCACTCCAATAACGGACAGATGCCGGCTCCAGGCGGGTTGGAGGAAGGGCCTATATCAATTGCCCAAGCTATTAATTCCAAAAACGGGGAAAAAAAGGTGGTATCGTAGGACTTTTTAGAACCTACAGCGTCGAGAGTCCTTTGATATTCAGTTGTTTCAACTAGAGGCTCCCGATGAATGGTCGTTCCTTTGTCCCTGCTTTCCCGAAAGGGCTTCTATAAGCAGGTCCTTCGTGGTAAACCGATTCACCATCCAACATACCACAGCCCTTGTGGAATCCCAGCATCCGAGCCCTGTTCCATTTCATAGAGAGCATTGATCTTCTTCATAGACCCAAATCCACCTTTGAGATCATATATGAGAGCTCTAGGCGTAAATGTCTCCCCTCCGTCAGCCCCGATGCCCGGCCGGAAATGAATGTTATGATCCACGGGGCTAGGTGAAGCATCTTCGGCATAAGTGAAGTATGATTCCTGTGATTTCCACGCATCAACTAATGTTCCCTTGACAGGCCTCGAGCTGTGTTAGGCAGCCCATAGGTCCCACGTACCTGGGTATTCCAGAAGTGAGTTCCAAGGTAGTTCGCTTGGTGCCCCAACTGTAGTGTAATGATTTCGTGCATCTTAAGGTAGGTTTTGCGGGGTTGCTAACCAGAAACGAGTCGGTGGTAATTTTCTTTGAGGCCTTGGCACAGCCCCGGAAGATTCGTAAACTTTACTTTCGCAAGCTGGAAAATATCCCACGAGGTTTTAGGGGCAGAACCAAGGTGTCAAGTGCAGAATAGGCTCGAAAAATGAAGAGGTACGATAAACCTTGTGGCTCAGCGCTTTATTTCGCTCCTCTATCGTTAGCTTATGTCATCTCATCTCTGCTCTTCCTGTTCACTTACTGGTAGTGCTTTCTATGCGAGGCGCTCGCACCCCCGGTACGTTCGCATAGCAGTCTGCGATTTCTGTTGGTAAGCGGAAGTATTGTAATCCTACGAATTCTAAAACTCTTTCCGAAGGCACTCCCAATTCCACACAAGCAAATATCATACCAACCTTGGGGTCTTGGCATCCTGAGAAGTTATCAGATCATCAGATCGCCCGTTTTTGAAAATTGTATGATATTATTATCATAGGTGTACTAGTAGAGTGCCTTAAGCGTGATGTGAAGTGTCTAAGGGGTGTACGGTTAAGACGATGAATGCACCTATATAATAGCTATATTTGTAAAGGATAAAGGGTTCTAAATAACGCGAGTCAGTTCTGGAGGTCCAATGCATAACTCTGGTTCATATCCAGTTTTTTTTTTCAATTATCTTTGATACTTCGCGCTACTAAAGTTAACTCACAAGTTTGCACCCAGGGTAGCTAGAGGGGGTGCACGGAATGTGAAATTGGAGAGTGCGTGGTTAGGGTGCTAGCGGAGAAATCGAAAAACGAGTGATAGTGAATGAATACTAGTTATTGAAATTTTGGGGGCAACGACAACCGAAAGGAACTCACCCGCGACGTCACCTCAACATCCCTGTCACAGTTTTGAGCAGCAGCCCGGCGCTAGAGAATGGATCCTCCTGGACCAGAAAACGAACCTACAGTGAGAACAGACTCTCCTGAGATGATCCGCGAGTTGGCGTTTGCTAATTTGTTATACTTAGGGACTTACGCCTCGCGTTATCCCAAAGTTCTCCAGTTTTAAACCACCAGCGAAGATTGTAACGAAAGAATCCGAACCGGCACCAAACTCGGCTGGAGGTGAACATTCTAAACGTGACAAAAAGGAGAGGGACCATAGGCGCCGTAGATCGCGCTCAAGAAGCCGAGAGCGGAACCGGGGTGGAGATAGGCGAAGGGAAGGGGACAAGGAGAGAAACCGCGAGGGGGGGAGGGACAAGGAGAGAGGCCATGAGGAGGGGAAGGGTAGGCATAGACGTCGGGGGCTCGATCGCCACCACCACAGCGAGAATAGTGGAAAGCCTAGATCACCGACGAGAGTAGCTGTTGTCGCTACTGGGGGGTCGCGTCCCCCTCCAGAGGCAGCTGCTCAGGAGGTATTCTATACGGATACCCGAGGCGATCCCGATAATGTCACTTATGGCTCTATCCACAGATATTCTATCCCGGACTACCGCCGTCGAGGGGGTGGAAGTGTGCTTGGGCTGTCACCGGAGATTCGGATTGATGTGGGGGAGGGCGATGGCAAAGGCTTGATATTGCAAGAGCGGGAGAGACGAAGCGGGACAAACGCGCGGAAACTCTTTGCTCTTGAGAGCGGAGTGAGAACGTTAAGGATTAAAAAAGATGGGGAGGATTCAACAGTTAGGGTCTTTGAAAGTGGGATGGATTTTGTACCGCTTTCGGGTGGCGACCGGGGAAGGAAGCGTAAAATCGCCGACTTTGAGCAAGAAGAGTATGAAGGGGAGGTTGACCACTACCGTTCTCTCGAAGGACTGAGGAAGTCGGGAGAGAATCCTGACGATAGAGACTTGGAGTACGCGTCTGCCTCAGGGTCTGAGGGCGATTACATTACTGCGGGAGGGTGGGATGACAGGCAGAAAACGGTGGAGCTGACCCGAAAAGTAAACGAAGAGCCAGGGAGTGTCAGTGCATGGCTGGACTACGTAAACCATCAGGACGCGTTACTTGCATCCGGCGGAAGAAGGACAACAATGGCAGAACGGAAGAGCACGGCTGAGGTGAAACTGGATATTCTGGATAAAGCCTTGGAGAAATGTCCTGGTAACGAGGAGTTACTGGTGAAGTATATGGATATTGCTCAGGTGATTTGGGACTCACGAAAGATGATGACGAAATGGCAACAGATGCTGAAGGAGAACCCTACCGTTATTGGCCTGTGGACAAAATACATCAATTTCCGACAAACTGATTTCCTTAGTTTCACATATTCGGAATGTGTGAAGTGTTTTAGCGAATGCCTCACTACACTAAGGGCAGCTGCCATGAAGGCTGTTGATAGGAGTGAAGATAAGGAAAAGATTGAGAGGATTATATTATACGTTTTTCTCAGAACTGCGCTGTTGATGAAAGAGGCTGGATTTGTCGAGAATGCGATTGCTGCATTCCAGTTGATGATCGAATTAAATTTCTTTGCCCCGCCTCAAATAGCAGCTCCAAGGTCTCTCAGCGAGCATGAGAAGGTCCTCGAGCTACTGGATACCTTCTGGGATAGCGAGGTCTTGCGTGTTGGGGAGATGGGTGCTGAAGGATGGTTTTCATTCGTGCAATTAGGTAACGAAGGAAAGGCTCCAGAAGCTCAGAAGGGAACAGTTTCACCGGATTCATTGGATACTCACGACCCCTTTGGGTCGTGGGTAGCAGCAGAGGAAGAACGAATGGGGGTCTCCAAGATGCCTGCTAGAACAATGGATGAAGTGGAGGAAGATGATCCTTATCGTGTTGTGCTGTTTTCAGATATGAGGGAATTTATGTTCTATTTCACGAATCAGGCTGCTAGGAAGAGATTAATCGATGCTTTCTTGATATTTTCAGGCTTGAGGCCGCTTTATGAGGGCGCACGCATGTCTTCCGGGGGGGCGGAAGCTACGGATATCTTCCTAAGAAATGAATTAGGAAAGATGGATGAGTATCTTGAGAGGTGGTTCTGGCCTAAGAGTGAAGGGAACAACAATGAATTGATAGGATGGGGGGGTATGGAGCTAGAGAAGAAAGCACCATTAAGAGGGAAGCCATTCCAATTTAGCTTGCGGAATTTCCCTCTGAGTGAGGAGATGTTATTTGCTAAGTCCGAGTATTGGATATCAGCAATGGATGGCCCGGGGGGTTTGAAGAGGGGGGATGTTGAATTTGTGGGAAATGTACTGAAGATGTTGGTCACCCAATTGAACGATGAGCAACTGGCATTCTATTTCCTGGCTTGGACATGGAAGAACCGTCCCTCTAGGTAAGAATGAAACCTGGTGGTTCCTCATCAATGGCTAATGTCTGGGAAGTGTTAAGAAAGTGGCGAAAGGACTGTTGAAGAAGTTTCGTACCAGCTTGTTACTTTGGAATGGCTACGCTCAAATTGAATGGAGGGCCGGCAGTGCCGACAGCGCAAGGAACGTCTTCTCTACCGCGCTAGGGATGAGTACAGATTTTCCTGAAGCAAATCGCCAGGATGCAATATTTCTATGGAGGACTTGGGTATGGGAGGAACTCATGCACGGCGATACTTCGCGAGCCATCCGTGTGCTTTTATCGATTGACGCAGGGATGCTATTGCTCGATGGGGATGATGGGCTGGATCTGCGGGGACTTCCGTCGGCCCTAGTGCTGAAGGCTCGAAGAGTGAGTGTGTCGACAAGTTGACTGAAAATTGCTGACTTTTTCCTTTTGGTGCAGCATCTCGAAGACTCAAAAGGGCTGATGCTTTCTCTCGGCCGCGTTAACCATGCAATCGCCTTTGCTGAAGTGAGGTCTTTACTTGAGTACCTCGTTTCCAATCGGGAAGTGACGGCCTCGCTGCCGATATATGTCGACCTCCTTTCCGAGCTTGAGAGACGGGGTCTGTGTGGCCCGAATTCAGCAGCTCATGAAAGGTGTTTGATGGCGGAAGCGAGGTTGCTTTATTATCACTCGAGTACCTCACGGCTGTTCAAAATGAAGATCATGAGAGAATTTCTCAATGACGCCCTCCGGATCTTCCCGAATAATTCAGTTTTTCTGGAACTGTTCGCTTGGAATGAAGCGAAGACCAAAATTGAAAATAGGATTAGGGCCCTTGTGCGAGATGTAGTATTAAGGGAAGGGGCGGAGACAATCCTGGGGTACGGTTTTGCAATATGGGCAGAAATGCGAATGATAGGTGTAGGTGGGCATTATAATCCCCACGCTGTTCGAGCTCTGTTCGAGCAGGCAGTGGAAACAGACGGGTTTGCTTTTGGCCTATCTCTTATTAGGTAGATTCACGCTGACATATGACACTAGAATAAAATCCAATTTTAGTTTGTGGATGATATACGTGGAATTTGAGATCCAAGAGAAAGAACTGAAGAAGGCCAAAGAGGTGCTCTTTAGAGGTATTAGGAATTGCCCATGGTCGAAAGGTATGCACTGCCATATGTTTGGTCCATTGTTCTCACTAATCGTTGGGTAGATCTGTTTTTCTTGGCCTTTCAACGGCTACGCACGGTGTTGACCTACGAAGAAATGCGAAAGCTGCTCTCGATCGTCTCCTCAGAGAAGGAGCTACGGGTCCACGACACCACGGAACTGGAGGACCATATCGATGGACTAACGGACGAGCAGAGAAGCAGACTTGGGGGGACTGGGGTTGAGGAGCTTCGGTTTCTTCAATTGCCTAGTGATGGGTCAGACGGGGAGATGGGAGCTTAATATGACCTATGACGGGAGGTTTCTGCTAATCTCTAGCTCACTGTCGTTGTTGAATAGACTAGTGGATAATCAATTAATATTTCGTATGTTGGATGTTCAAAATCGTTCTCTGAAGTTCTCAGGGTTGCTATATGGGACGTTCCCATGGGATTCCTTTGTATTTTTGTGCCCTCTCGTGTCGTCTTGCTTGATTGGTTACTTTCCCATTGCTCCATCAATCTACGATTGAGTATTCACTAGTTGGGATGCGTGATATGAAGTCGTTGCTGACGGAGTTAGATATTCGAGGGGATTTGTGGTTTTGGCTTTCTGGTTCTAGGGTCATAGCCTACTCTCGGCGGCGGGAAGCAAGGTGTCATTGGTTATCACAGGGGTGTCCACTGCGATAGGATGTTGTGGTTTTGGGGCCTGGGTCCCGGGGTAATGATATTTTGGGGTCTACATCCTAATGGTGGGGGCTAACGCACTAATATGGCCCTGACTGCGCTATGGATTCAACCTTGTGGTCACAGCTACCCTAACTCTTATATGGTATGATATCTTCGCCATCCAGCTCCCAGTTCAATCTTCTCCACTTTTATTTCCAACACTCCTTTTCTCTGGCCCTCCACACACATCCCCCCAGCTCCGGCGCTGCCAATCTCACCAAAAAACAAACTCCGGACTACCCTGTTCCAGCCTTGGCTTCAGAGCTGTTCGTGCGATCTATTTTTCCTAAGCTTAGCTCCTCCCACCTTTGCAACTATCGCACTCGAAACCTTAGGTACTACCAACATGGGTACTAAATGTATATTCGGCGAGTATTTAGACGGAGTAGTTCGTGTTTCCCTTGCCGATATCGCCGAGCACATGATAGATGCGCTCGCTAGCACTAAGAATCTGAACGTTAGAATGATTCAAGATTCGACTGGCACGGAGATCGATTGGGATAAGGAATGCGGTCTTGCCTTTATTCACGGGGATCGGGGGAGTGCGATAAAAGCCTATGATGACCTTACAGGTCATATTAGGGCCTTCACGGGTGCCATTATGAGTGGTGCGGACTACACTCCCACAGTTTCTGCGAGCATTTATGGTCAGGAACTTGCGAGAGGGCTCTGCTTTTGTTTACGCAAACCTAACGAGGAACCTCAAACTCTCTCGGCTTGCACCTCACCGGATGCTAAGGGGGCCAAAAAAATGGTCCGTACTTTCCAGCTGTATCCTGCTCATTTGAGTGCACAGGAGAAGGTTGTTGGTCGAGGCATTTCACGTGGTTTGTGTTGCTCTTCTGGGGGTTTAGTGGGCGGAATGAGAGGATTTCTTATAGATGATGTTACTACTGTTTTAGACAAGTACAGAGAAAAGCTTCCTCCCAGTGAGCGTGTTTTCATCAAACCAGAGGTATTTATTTATTTATTTTATTTTTATTTTTAACTTTTGCTTTGAACGGTCAAGTTTCTAATTATGCTTTATTGATTAGGTGACACTTGGAAAGAACCTTTTCCTCGAGCAAGACATTAAAAACTACAACCTCGCTACTCTTAAGCTTGATATTCACGATTTCCGTTTGATGGGTCTGGAGGATGAGATCAAAAGGGTTTTCCAACGGCGATGGGTGAGAGAATGGATAGGTAAATTAGAGACGCTCTTGTCAGCTTTGGGGTACAGGAGGTTGGGCCCCCCCGAGACCGTTATGGAAATTTTTCTTCAGGAGGAGCGTAGCAATGGCCAATTTTACAATACCGTTTGGTTAGCTAGTCTCGTCCCCAAGGAAGGACAAGAAGGTATGTTATGACAGACCGAGTATCCCGTCATCTATAATATTGTTCATGAGGGTATGCGATTAATTTATCTTTGTAGTGAAAGGGTTAAAGCTTCTGGAGTCCCGTATTCAGCTCAGATCGTGCTACAAGGCAGATATACTTAATGGAGGAGAGAAACTCGACATGATATTCGAGTCCTCCGTCTATAAGAATGAGCACGAGTCTGCCTGCCGGGATATTTCACGTCTAATTAGCAGCAAGCTCCATTATTCTCCTTGGTGGGGATTGATTCCGGATAAGGGGGCTAAGGAAGAACACTCCCACCCTGCTGGTATTGTTTTCAAGAGGCATAAGAAACAAACAGAGACCAAGTGGATCCGTGGTAGTAACGTTGTCACTCTTATAAAGGAGATGGAAGCGGATGGAAGGGCTTTTTACACAGTTAAGGTTTTAAACAAGCGTTTGGAGGGCCTCTTGAATGGTAGATCTAGGATCGCCCCATTTTCTGAGATACTTGATACCGTCACAGAGTATCTGGATGCCTGCGACCAGATTTCCTCCCAATTTCAATTTGTGGAAGGTGTATTCGACCGTAATCCAGCTGGAGAGCGATGTCTATTACAAGACCACAAAGTTGATAAATGCTACGAGCCACAGGCTAGCCCCAAGAACCGGGACAGTCAGCTGATCGAACAGGCTTTAAGGAGATGTCAGACCATTGATAACAATCAGACGCCGACACAGAAGGGAATAGGATGTGATGTCGGATCCGGGGCCGAAACATCTGACCTGATGACGGGCAATGCCAATGAGACAATGGAGTCTGACTGCGCTGGAAGTGATGGGCCACTTGTCAATTTTTCCTCAAATTTATATAAAGCTAGGTCTGGAGAATTTTACGATATTATGGGGGCTCAAGACTCAGCTTTACCCGGATACCCACCTCTTTTACCTAGTACTCCCACTAGTGGCAGAGGGATGGGTACTACTAGATGGGGGCTTGAGAGTGCTCCTGCCAGACCAGCATCAGACTCCAGCAAGGTGGTGTCTCGCCATTCGTTTGGGGAAACTAGCTCTGGGAATAGTCCTAGTCTACCAACAAATTTTATTAATACCGGTCCTAAATACTATGTCAGCAATGGGGATACCGGGAGAACTGGGGAGATTGGGTTCGGAGATCTTCTCCATGCTCCAAGGGTGGGGGGTGGCGAGAACAAGGAACTAGTTGCTACCTGCGAAGCAATTACTATCAAAGACGGCTTTACCACTGATCAACCAACCGTAGGAGAGCTTAGGAGACTTAGCCATGGGTTTATTAGTAGTAAGGATCTAAGAAGGGACGCTCAAGAGAGGGAAAAACTTACTGGGACCACTCATGGTCAATCAACTAAGTTGCCTCGCGGTTGGCCTGAACATACAGGAACTACTGAGTATATCCCTGGACATACAGGAACTACTGAGTATATCGAAGCAATTCTGTCTGGGGGAAGACTTGGTAGCCTCCCGGATGCAACAGTCACTGATCGGGTGAGACCCAAAGATCACCTTTCAATCGGATACGGTGCTAACAGTGCCCAGAGACAGGCAGAGTCGACCGGCACCCCCAGCTGCACTGAGAGAGCCTCGACACCTCATCACCCCTCAGATGGTTCCTCTACAGATTTTGAGATTCCCGTGGGTCTTGGGGAGGAGCTTTGTGAGCTCGAGAAGGAAATATTTGCTTTGAATAAGGCAGCGGGGCTTGTTTAGACGACATGGAAGACATAGAAGTTGGATCAGAAATGCTCAGTTGGATTGCGGCTCTAGGGTAGGCTCTCAAGGTTCTGGATAATAAGTGGTCTGTTATGATAGGTGCTTGCTTCATTTCTTGTGCTTCTGTTTCCCCAATTTGTTTCCGTTCTCTTTTATCTTCTCCTTTCTTTCACTGTCCCCATACACCTTTCACACTAGATAAAATTCAACAAATTCAACCCCAAATTTTTAGTTGGCGGGTTCACGATTTTGCTCTGTACTGTTACATCCGATTGTGATATCTTACTGTCTTTGGTCTCCCCCTAATTATGATACTACTAGTGTCAAAGCTCTACTGTATTCTAGTGCCATGAGGTGCCCATCTGCAGATGTTTGGCGGAGCGCCATATGGGCTGTTTGAGTAGTAGCTTATGCGGCGTTGGCTGAAATTCAATGAATTCTGTGTCACATGCTCCTTGCAATGGCGGTAGATAGCTTAAGCTCTCTTGGAATCGTCTTCTCGTCAGGAAACAAGACTGTGGTAGCTAAATCCTATGGAACTACTAGATCGCTTGCCTGTCCTGTGTTTTCTAAACGGTATGGGCAATGTCGACTGTATAACCCCCCCCCTGATATCGTATAATCTGGCAGGTGTCGGATTGGAGCCAAAGCGAAACTAAGGCAATCAAGCCAACAGGAGGGCGCCGAGAAGGCGAATTCGCCACAGTTTAAACATATACTCGAGTAGACCGTGGTGATTGGTCAAGTTCAAGAAAATCCTCAGCAGCGTCAATCCAACTTTTGCTAGATTATGGTATGTCTTGTTGGGAATGGGAATTGTCACTTGATCAACAGTGGGGGATCCGGCACTAAGAAGCCGGCTCTTTCGTTTGTGCATATCAGCTCGCAAGTCCCCTGGGAGCTTCCTTTTGTAAAATACATATATACCTATGCCATGGTACCATACTTATACAGTCGTGCCTCAATCCCGGTCCACGATTCACCTATCGGAGTTTTCTTGTGCTTTATCCCAATGGACTGCTGGGCTGTGGTATTGATGAGGTAAGCTCTCGATTTCGGGTTGGTTGGCGTTTCCCAAATTTTCCACGCAGTAGAGCATATGTCCTACGCCGAGGTTTTACTACTTACCGCTAGTTTGAGAAGATAAACTTAGTTGCTGTGTCGGTGGGTAAGGTGTCTATAGATATCCTCTGCGCTAGTGCGAGGCAGTCTCTATCGTGCTGTTTGTCCTCCCCATCCGCCATCATGCCCCATCACTCGCATGTATCATGTATGGCGTTTAGTGTTTCTCGCCGCTTTATACTGGATGTCACACGGAGCGAAAGCAGATAATCTGGAATATTATTTATTGGTGAAATAGAGTAGGGTGTCGTTGTATATGTAAGAGCTTCCTGAGAAAACTGTATTGGACTTTTTTCTGGTGGGCTAACGCCAGAGGCCGTTAAGTTATATTTGAGAATAAGAGTTTAATGAAGGACTTTATTCTGTCCATAGCTAACACGCCAGACTCAAGGAGCCCGAAATCTGGCCTTGAAACCACATTTGTATGTTGGAACTGCAGGAAACCGGGAAACTGTACAGACAGATGAATTATAGCGGAAAATAAAAAGCAACCAGCCCCAAGATGCCCCAGAAAGGAGAATTTTTTGATGATTTATCGTTGCTAATCATACCATTGTAGATACGTCACATCACCTCGAGCTGTTCCCATATCAGCTAAAAGGTAACCTGGACAGTAATATACACCTGCCCGTAGCACCCCGAGTTTGATTTTACCGCATGAAATGAATGATGAACTTTTTATTTATTTGGAAGAAAAAACCCCACATGAACCCAGAAATACCCAGACTAACGGTTGGATTTGGCGACGCTATGGTAAGAACGTTAGCTTTGGGGGCGGGGGATGCAAGCGCGATAGGAATTCTTACCGCTCTAACTCGTCCTTCTTCTTAATAGCATAGGAGTTAGATGATCCCTTGGCAGCATTGATCAACTCCTCAGCCAAGCATTCGGCGATGCTCTTGACATTTCTGAAGCTGGCCTCACGGGCACCGATGGTAAGAAGGGAGATAGCTTGGTTGACTCTGCGAAGGGGGGAAACATCGACGGCCTGTCTACGAACGGTACCAGCGGATCCGATACGGGTGGAGTCCTCACGGGGACCACAGTTGACAATGGCGTCGACGGCAACCTGGATGGGGTTCTGGTCCGTGGTGAGATGGATGATAGAAAAGGCATGATCAACAATGCGGACAGCCATGAGTTTCTTTCCGTTGTTACGACCGTTCATCATTAGGGAGTTGGTAAGGCGCTCAATGATTGGGCATTGAGCCTTACGGAATCGCTTTACTGCGTAACGGCCGGCAGAGTGGGAGAGGTAGACGGGGGTACGGATGTTCATGTAATCGCTAAAATGAGTTGGTATTCGCAGTCAGCATCTAGTTCGCATATCCGCCTGCCCAATGTTTTTGATGCCAGCTCTTGTTGCTTTCGCCCCAGCCAAGTATAGTTCCGTTTTGCGCTTGGTTTGCTCTGTCCTTCCTTAAAACATCCAAGTAAATAATTGGAGGGTTTCCCTACGTCAAAGAAATATCCCTAATTTCGACATCGTCGTAGCTCCACTTGTTGAACAATTTGGTGCTTCCAATCTCATCGGTAACCTCCCTGGGCAGAACAGAGTAATTGGCCTGGGCGACCTCGACTTCTCCGCTGTCGGACATGTTGATCAATATAGGGCGTTCTGATTTTGGGCGTGAAAGTCAGCCTAGGGCGTTTTGTGGGGCAAGAAAAAGCCGGAATTTTTTTAGGAAAAGTGGATCAGAAGACGTTGGAGGGGAGGGATCAACATACTTTGGGGGAGCTGTTTGTTAGTGACAGCGGTAGGTTCTCTCAGGTTGTCGTTTTGTGTGATGAGCGCAGCGTTCTCGTCGTCGTTAACCAGGGAATAATTTCCTGGCAAACGGGAGTGTGTGTGGGATTCCTTGGTGGCGCATAGAATCTGATTAGATCTTGGTGACTGTTGCTTGTGGAGGGCCCGACCCTTATCTCGCAGAGTCCCAATTCCAACAACCACCATCCCTTCGGACTAAATGTAAAAAAAGACACAGATTAGACTTAATATACCAGTAAATGGAATGGAATGTATTACACTAATAATATTCACCTGAGACCTAATATTCTAATATTTTTGATTATTTGTAAACAGTTATAATATAGTATGTCGGATCATGCTCCTCGGTCGCATTTCTTTTGCCTCCCTCCTCTTCCGCCCATCGCATCTTTCTTGTCCAGAACAACACCCACGATATCAGCGTTTTGATCATCCACAGCCTTACGCCCCCCTAACAGTCATAGAGATATCCTACTTTCTCCTTCAACAACTCTGCTCACTTTTGGTTTCTGCCGGACTGATATTCTATCCGAATATTCAAAAGAAAGGGTTCGAGTCTCATCGCTTCCTCCCTCTGCCGCGCTCACACAACGAAATAACAATATCCTAACAACTTATACCCCCGCTTACAGTGAATAAGCTCCCCGTACCCAGCGTTTCTCTCAAAGTTTCGAGCAAAACAAGAAAGTGTAAAAAGAAAATATAAAAAAAAGGCAAGATGTCTGGTCTAGACGTAGAAGCCCTTCTCGAAGCCTCCGAAGGGACTAAGCCAAGACAGCAACCTGATCATCACGATAGTGCTGCTTCTACTCCGAAGCCCGACCGCAACGGCGGCGGGAGCGTTAAATCTTCTTCCAGAAGGGACCGAGACGGCGAACGAGATAGGGACCGCGATAGAGACGACAGAAGCCCGCGTAGCGAACGCCATCGTGAGCGCAGGAGAAGCAGAAGCAGGGACAGCGATAGGTATATTTCCAAGACCCTTCAGATCTTCTCGCCTCAACCCCACCTAGAGATTACTGACATTATTTCAAGACGCCGTTCGGGTCGTAGAGATTCCTACTATGATGGTGATGATTACTATGAGTCTTCGTCTCGATACAGCAGGCACCGCTCCTGCGAAAGGGATGATGACAGGTATTACTCTGGACGCGGTCGAGATCGCAGATATAGGGATTACTACGACGAGCGTGACAGAGATGATTGTTACAGAGGAGATAGGCGTGACCGTGATCGAAGATCAAGGAGTCCTAGGAGGCGTGGTCGAGGAAGGACTAGGTAAATTTGATCAGGCTATCCTATGAGAAAGAGTTTGTGCTAATGTTAATAGGTCTCGCTCTCCTCAGTTGACTGAAGATGAACGCGATCGTCGTACTGTCTTTGTTCAACAGTTGGCTGCAAGACTCAGAACCAAGGAACTGATTACATTCTTTGAGAAGGTTGGCCCGGTTAAAGAAGCTCAAATCGTTAAAGACCGTGTTAGTGGTAGATCTAAAGGGTGAGTTCATGATTCTTGGGTAAAATTAGGAACTTATCTAACACTTGAGAATAGTGTGGGATATGTCGAATTCAAAGATGAGGCCTCAGTGCCTAAGGCAATTCAGTTGACAGGACAGAAGCTCCTCGGAATTCCAATCATCGCACAGCTTACAGAGGCAGAGAAGAACCGTCAGGCCCGTGTTAGCGCCGCTGAGGCAACAACTACAAATCAAATCCCTTTCCATAGGCTTTATGTCGGAAATATTCACTTTAGTATCACCGAAAGCGATTTACAAAACGTATTCGAGCCATTTGGGGAACTCGAGTTCGTTCAGTTGCAGAAGGAGGAGGGAGGCAGGAGCAGAGGCTATGGTTTTGTCCAGTAGGTCGCATGGCTATGATTTGTCAACAATATGCTAATAACTATTTTTTAGGTATCGTGATCCTAATCAAGCTCGCGAAGCTTTGGAGAAGATGAACGGTTTTGACCTTGCTGGCCGTCCTATCCGTGTCGGTCTTGGAAATGACAAATTTACTCCCGAATCTACTGCTCAGATGCTCCAGCGATTTTCTGGTTATCAAGGGTTTCAGGGATCCGCATTTGATTCCCGTGGCCGTGGGGGCAATGACCGAGTTGGCCGTGCTGACGATAAAGCTAGTGGAGCTGGCGCTAGTGCCCTTGATGATACCGATGTCGCTGGGGTAAATTTCAATAATTATAGTAGGGACTTGCTCATGAGGAAATTGGCGAGACAGGATGAACCAGTACCTACCGACAAGAAAACGAAATCACCGGCCGCTTCGAACGGCAAAGACCTGCCTATAAGACAAAAATTACCGGAGAAGGTTGCTAAAGCTCTCCCTCTTGATGTGCCTATGGCGAGTAGATGTGTCGTATTAAAAAACATGTTTGATCCTTCAGAGTAAGTCTGAGCCCTGCAACTCTATCCCATGTTAAACCCTTTTGATAGCTAACTGTAGCTGCGTGCCTATAGAGAAACTGGTGACGCTTGGGTTAAAGATCTGGAAGATGACGTTAAAACAGAATGCGAGAGCAAGTATGGACATGTCGTTCACATTGCCTTGGACCCCAACAGTCAAGGAGAAATTTACATCAAGTTCGAAAAAGTACAGGGAGGCGAAAAAGCGATCCAAGGCCTGAATGGCAGGTTCTTCGGCGGCAGGAGGATATCGGCAAGCCCTGTTGTTGATGCTGTATACGCCAGCTTGTTTGGAAGATCCAACAGTAAAACCATTTAACTGGTGTGCGCCTATTGGAAGGTGGGCTGACGGTACGTTGTGTGCTGAATTTCTCTCTTCTCTGGAAGTGTCAAATCATCCCCTCTGCAGACCAGGGATCAGATTGTCATTCTCCATTATTCCCTGGTTTCATTTTATTTGTAACTTTCAAAACTTTTGTTTCTTTTTGTGGTATGGTTTTCCCCTATATACTTGCCTGTTGATTCTTTTCGCCTGCTTTACGGATTAAATTCATTGCTGTCTATAAGGTCTTGGAAATTAATAAATGAAAATATCGTAAAGCCGGTAGTTTTCTGCCCTGTCACACTTTGCTCGCGATATTCTTTCAGTAACTTAATGGAAAGCTAAAACCTTGACTCCCGGAAGATTTGGGATATTTTGAGGTGGGACGTTCTCAACGGTCTGATATAAGATCGAACCTACGGGTAGGTCCCTGGCGTGTTCTGAGCAGTCGAGTGCGAGTGCAGTACGTATTGTACCTCGGGGCAATTTAAGTACGCCCAAGTTGATTAATGGCGGTTAGCGGCAACGGGGTTGACCTACTGGTCTTAACGCAAACTGACGGGTAGGAGCAACCAGGCTGCACCATATTATAGTAACAATGTAGCGGAACAAGTATGATAAAAGGAGTCAGAATGTCTTTATCAGACCAGTGCCCTGATGCCCCGCCTTGCAAGACCACTCGGTACTAGGGGAGCTTGATCAGATGCCAAACGGGTTTCGGATAGATATCTCTCAGAAAGCAACCCTGCCAAAGTTTTTTTCTGGAAACAAGATTCAGCCACTAAAATACAGTAGGCCTACAAGTGTTCCTTAGGTGGGTAATGAGAGTAGAGGTTGTCGTTCGTTTCGAGTGTTTAATCTGCGCCTGAGTCTAGCGCAGTGCGCCAGTATTTGCGCTCGAGTTGAGTTGTGGGCACAAAGTCTACATTTTTTGTGACCGGTTGCTCGTGATTTGATCCGGGCTGAATTGGGTAGGAGTGAGTTGACCTGCTTGAACTGCGGTTGTCTGAACCGCATTTGTCCCACCGATTGTCGGTATGTTTCTGCTCCCTCCTGAATAGCATTGACTTAGTGGCTGGGATTTTTGCTCCGCATGAGAGGTGGGAGCTGCCATGACTGTATCGTAATAGTGTATCGGGGGTTAAGGCTCTATTATCTGGTTTATCCGTGTATAAAGCTTGGATTTCGTCCTCTGAGTAATAGCATACATGTATAATACCTATCTGTCCTGCGGAAAATATTTTACTTACCCTTTATTTGGCAACCTTTTTTTTGTTGGCCTTGCAATTAGTGATTGATGGAAACTGCCCCATGACAATCCTCCCTCCCGCAAACAAGATCTTGGAATATTGTTTCTTTGATAGCCGTGGTTTGTCCTTTCTTTGACGGATAGGAGGTGTCTGCGCGTGTTCGGAGAATTTGGATCACCAAATATGATGCGGTCGATGAAAGTGTTTGTGGTCCATTGAACTACCTTAACCAATCTATCAGATGCTCTTTTGTGTTGTAGTTAGCATTATAAATGCACGGTATCAGCATTATAGCATTCACCTTTTATCGCGGGGGACTCATTCGTCTTTTTCTATTATGCTATTCCTGGGGATTGGGGATAAAACCGACACAAGAGTAGAGATGGGAGGCCTGCCGCCAGGCAGCGTTTAAGTAGCCTAAGGAACTAGGCCCCGTACTATAATACCAGAGGTAATGAAAAGCCACTCACTCCCGAAAAATTATCCTGAGGTCCCGCCACCCGCAGTTGCAGCGGGTGGCGAAACTTGGCTGCTGAAGGCGGCGGACTGTCGGGCGGTGACCTTATGTGCCTAAGCTCGACCCTTGTTCTCTCCGGGCGTTTGCCAATGCGCCTATCATGCCAAAGCATTAATACATGGAAACGTGTGGCTAGAAGGGCAGATGGTCGGGTGTAAGTGAACACATATATGAATCTGGTTCCGTCATCGATTGTGATTCGGATTTTTTTGGGTTACATATTCTGTATTATAAGCGTTTTCAGAGTCGCTCTCAGTGCCATTGTTGGTGATTATTGGTGTACGGTTACGCCCCGAACCACGGAGCGTTTGTTTGATGCTCTTGGGAACAGCATTTGGCCCTGTTTGACAAGGGGCTTTTGTGTAGGATTGACGGGGACCCCATACGGCCCTATGCTGGTACCAGTTGCGGGGAGCCGGCCTCATTCTCCTCCTCCCTCCCACCCCCCCACTTCTGATTGTCCCCACATCGTTCACATCGTTCACATCGTTAACTTGGTCATAACCAACTCATTATCTTTGAATATCAGCCACGAAAGCTATTGTACGGCAACGAACTTCGGGATTTACTCACATTATCTTTCGCGAGATAATACTTTCTATCTTAGACATTAAGAATGCCGGTTAAGAGTAAGTTTATGCGATATTCATTCCAACATATGCTTCAGAAATCTGGCTAAAGATTTCCAGCAATTGGTCACGACGAAGCTGCCGCCAGGAGGCGGCATGTGAAAACGGCTGTCGTAAGTCTTGTTTATCCTTCTGCTTCTTCATTAACAGGCACCTGCAGCGAGGCTTTACTCTCTTGTCTCTACCTGTAGTGATCCATTGACGGCAGCTGACTTGAAGGGCCCCGGATAGTTCGGAGCGGCGACTTTTGCAGGTGCTACCGGCAAAGGGAAGGCGACTCCCCAACAAGGGCCGCCGGCACTCAGCTCGCAAGAAGAGTATCCCTCTTTAGTGCGTAAAATAGAACATCCAATCACTAAGGGGGCCATAGAGCCGACTCAACCATCTCCACAGAGAAGATCAAAACGTCTTCTCTCCACTTCTCCCCCGGACGTCTCGGGCGCCGTGGCCAAACCCGAAAGCAACGGTGCTGACCCTGGGCCGATCGGTTCTGAGCCAGTGAGCTTAACGACTTTCAGAGCTCTCCCAGAACCCCCCCAACAGTTGTATCCTGCTCCGGGCCCTATGTGTTCTGGCGCCCAGGTTCCGTTTGACCAAACCCCGAACAAGGGGTCTGGAGAGTTTAGCTTGTTTGAGGGTAGCCTACCAGGGGCTAAAGGGAAAGGGAAAGCTCCCAGTTATCCGAGCCAGGGCGGGTCAGATCCCCAGAGCGCCCTGACTCCTAAAGCACTCCCGTTTTCCCTGGGACCGGAGCATACCCTCATCGGCCGCTCTCACCATGCTACTAGTCGGAAACCTTCGTTAGCATTAACAACACCCGCTATAGAGCGCAACAATCTGCTAAATTTTCGAAACCGATTCGTACACCTTCCCTTTCACGTCGATTCAATGACTTCCTTACCGATCACTCCCGCCCCCCGCTCGGTCCCTAATTCTGGGAGTTCGTCACTTCCTAATACCTCAACAGCAGCTATAAACGGAAGCGATTTGGCGGTTTACCAGAACGCAGTACTCGTTGCTGGCGCACAGAAGGAGCATGAGGAGAAAATGGGAGGCCTTCATGGCCAGGATCTCGGCATATCTTCCACTAACCCTGACGGTCATTACGTCTGCGGGAAAGTGCTTCAAGACATGAAGATCCGAAATGTGGAGTTGAAAGCAGAAGTTCAAGCGATCAGAGCTAATGAAGAGGAGTTGATCCATGAGAATAATGCGATCAAAGATCATGCCTCTGCTATGGAAGCAGCATTGTTATCGATTGGATCCCAGCAGACTATTTCCCTTGGTGATTTTACCAACATGATGGGAGAGATGGCTCATTTGCGTGCTGTTGCGGAGCACACGGGACCAATGGTGGAAACTGTCAATAGCTACCAACAAGAGATTGCCGTTCTTAGAGCTAGGCTTTTAGCAAACGGGATTGATCCTTCGATAATCGCCACTCCGGTTGTTCCGGCTCGCCGGGAACCCATTACTGCCTTATCGGCCTCCATTCAAGAGACGCCTGTTTCTAGGTCTCTCGGTGCTGTTTCCAATTCTGTCAATTCTGAGCAGGATAATGGGAGATTCCCCTCTAACAAGTTCTTCGTTGGGGAGTTTGGTATATTTTTCCGCTCGATTGCGAATTTGGGACGTTGCAATTACCAATTTACTAGGCAAATGCCAGTTACCACCGTCCAGATTCCACCCCAGGTCCGTGAGAAGTTGAAGGTTATTGTCCAAGGGAACGAGCCTCTTCTCAATTGGTTATTAGACGACACGAACAAAACCAAGTTCCTTCTTGTGTCTGGCTTGTTCTCCCGTTTAATTCAAAGCGAGGTCATGGTTGAGACTTTTGTCGATCAACTCATCTTTAAAATGGGGGAGGCACCGTCCGAGAAAGCCAAGATTTTGAATGGTTGGATTCAAAGTAAGTTCCTCCTTCCCTCCGCCAAGATACACGGTTAACTAACCGAGAAAAACAGACAACCCAGACATTACCAACAAAGTCTGGCCTGTCCTCACCGAGGTGTCCGAAAACTTGGGAGGGCAGCTCCACGACAAATACGTGTCGCTCCTCTCCCGCCCTACCGACGCCCGCCACCTCGAAGAATCCCTCCGCTCGCTCGTCGGGTGCATCGAACATGCCGGACGCCTTGCCCTCGGAATGGCCTATCTCGGCTGGGGAAACTGGAGATTTGTGTTCCACGGGACCGCCTCCCCCTTCCAATGCGCCAAAATGACCGTTTGCGATCTTGGCACTGAGGGGCTCCTCAACTTCGGCCATGACACTCGCATCCTCGAGGAGAGAGGGGCTAAGATCAAGTTCTGTGTTTTCCCTATGATTTACAGGAGGGACAACACTGGGGCTTGGAAGGTCCTTGTTAAGGCCACCGCGTTGGTCTAATCGGTCTTTTGCCGAGGAATTGGCCAAGGGGGGTTTCTCAACTTCTTGGTCGTTTCTTCCTTCTTTTCTTTGACTGGTTTGAGTGTTTACCCCCATCTGTTGTGTTTTCGTCATCGTTTTTTGTCCTCCATTTTTCTCACTGGATTCGTTTGAGTCTCCCTATGTGCTTTTATACCCTTCGTTTCGGGAAGCGGATTTGACGGTTTTACTACTTTTTTAAAATGTTTCTTTGACGGAGTATGTAGAAAGTTGGTTATCGTCTCCTGGAGGGTATGGTACTGGTAATGGCCGGAAATTATGATGATACAATAAAACGATTCTTTTTTACTCTTAAGTGCTAGTTACGTGTTTATCTGTGCAGTGATATTTTGGAGGAGAGGGGGTAGGTCCATCATCCGCGCTTGAAATCACGAAAACCTCGGTTACCCATTCTGCGATTCTGCCGCCGTGAGGCATTTAAACTTCGTTTCGGGTAGCTACACTCTAAGAGAGGCTACAGTACTACTGGCAGCGGCGCCCAATTCTGACTCGTCTTTTGGTAGATTCCAGCATCTAGATATTCTTCGGCTATCCCTGTCTTTTTCATTCAACCACGGGGAGGTTCTTCTACGGGGGGGTTTTCTTTAGTTTGGTATGCGACTTCTTTCCGATCTTCTCAGTGTCTACGGGAGCTCCCTCACTGAAAACATTGGCGTTATTTCTCTCCTCGCATGATATCCTCCCGACAATTTTCCATAGGAAAGGTTGGTCATGATAGTCGAGTGATTTAATATGACTCTTGGCCCCACCCAAACTGCCTCGGAGATGTGCTACGCCAGTCTAACTCCCTTTTATAGCGACATGGCGTGAACTCACTTTTATTTTCTCCCAATCGAGGGCCAGTTTTACGTTATTTTCTCCTCTTGTACACAGAAGGGGAGCTTCAATGTGGTAACTTGGCGATTTCTTTTGTATTTTAGTACTCACGGTGGACAGTGAAGGAGGTATCGTACAGGAGTATGAATACAGGAAATTAAGCTGGGTTAGCTCAAGTGGTTGCTGAGGTGCGTTCACGCTTCAAGGTGTATTGATAAAACCAACTAATTCTAACTTTCAACCTCGTGGTGCTATGAATTGATAACCCAGCTGCCTTAATGGGGCTCTTGCTCATTTTGGCATCCCTCCGAAAGTTACTCAAAATTGAATATTTTCTTACGACTCTACTCGGCACGCATCATAACGTTATTGTACTAGTACATGTCGAGCATGACCGTGATGACAATTCGTACGGTTATTGTCGAGAAAATAAATAAATACTAAGTCTTGTACTTGCGCAGTACTTAGAGTTACAAAAAAGAGGATACGAGCAGCTTGGCACCCATAGGATCGGTTTCGCTCCTGTGCGAGGCGAAACGGTAGTGTAGCGATCTCGGACTCTAGAAGTGCATCGCCGCAGCAAAATTCGACGGCACCCGGGCACTAGCAGCAACCGTCCCACCAGCAGTGAAGAAATGGAATAACTCTCTGACGTGATACTCCGCATCTTGACGAATATGTCAGCTAATGAGATACCTAACCTCGCACTTGCGCGAGTCAGTACTGCAGAAAACCGCTGACAAAGGTCAAAACCCGTGAGTAAGAGGCACAATTTAGCAGGCTGGCCACTTTAGTTATAGCCTCCAATTATATGAGTAATTAGGATAGGGGCGGAGGAGGAAAGGCTTGCTATACTACACTATTAAGGGTATGAAATGGGTTAGGACATGGCAGGAATAGTGAATCTGAATTGGATACTATCGCCCTTTGAATACATTAGTGGCCAAACCTAAATGTACAAGGGGGGAAACTCCATATATGAGAGTTTGAGTTCACTTCGGAGCAGGTAGGACAAGTGCCGGATGGCTCTTGTTCTGACTACTTTGTAGGTGAGATAAGCCGAGTATGTCTCTCGATCATTTTCCAGGCATGCAGGACCCCCAAAGACAGGAATTAACGCAAAGGAGAGGAGAGAAAGCTTAATGATCCACAAGTAGTAGTACTGTACACAAATAAGACAGGGAGTGCTTGAATGCTGAAAAACTCCACAATTCGTAACACCTCGGGCTCAATTTTGCCCCAAGCCTAGACCACGCACTCTGTTTAACACAATCCCAGTCGTACAGAGGATGGCCTGTATTGCCGAAGGCATGCTCGAGTGAATTCTTCAAGGCAGGCTCATTCCCATGGCTGGCACTTCAGACTTCAGTTGCGGCCAATACTGGAGCCACGGGGCACCAGTTATTACGCCCGCTCTTACAATCAGCGTCAAGGTTGCATGCAAATAGCACTTTACAAGTATTAGACTATTAATAGTGCGTAAGTTGGGCATAGCCATTGTTTCTAGGCTCAACGCTCCTACTTGAGTAACCCCCCTGGCGACATAGAGTAAACAGGGGATATAGTTCCCGCCATTTCAGTGCGATTGGCTACCAGACAGTGATTGTTGTTTCCAGATCTACGGTAGATCTTGCTTTGATGTTCTGGGGAACAAACAATACCGGTAAGTTAAGTCACTTTGAGCGATACCTGATTGGCAATTCTGAGATATCTAACGGCTGATCCCCATAATTGGATCGATGGCGCAATTGCCACGAGTTTGAAGGACATGAAGGCTCGCGAGTTATTCGATTGCCCTACGTAGAAGTACTGGAGTACTGGAGTACCGGTACGGTGCAGTGCTCGTATTAGAGAAGATAGTAGAGCGCGGGGGGGTCAAGCGGAGTCACACTATTCACCCACAGCGTTTCATGCGTACTCGCACTATCGCATCGCCCTTGAATTCGCTGCTTCCTCAAATTCGGATTCTGGGCTACGCAGGTCGGGCACAGTACAGCACTAGCCGTACTAGTAATAATAGGATGGAAAACACTCGACAATCTACTCGCAACTGTATGCAGTTTGTGAACGCAACTGCTATTGCATATCATACCTCCAAAATTCAGCTTTTTTGTCCAGATTTTGGTATCAGGCAATAGCAGTCGTGTTCACAAACGTCATTTAATTGCGGGCATCGTGATCCCCCCTGCGTGCTTCCCTCTCTTTTTATAATCCCTTTCTTTGTGCAAAGACTTTGCGAACGAGAGTGTACTATAATTTACTATACGAGTACTATATACTAGTACAGCACAGGGAGATCGAATGCGACTTATGCCTGCCCGTGAATGTGTAATCGGTGTCCCCTTGGTTTAGACTACCCCCCAAGAATTACTCGATAGGCTCAGCGCGCAGGCGACCTAAATAAGCTCACATGTACCATAACTTACTTGGTTCCGGTGGCTATCGTCCCTTAGCTGGGCAGTAATATACGGTAACCCTTGGGAACACAAGGGTCATATCCGCTAGGTTATCCGTTATCGGCTACTTGCGGGACTATTACCGTGGCTACCACTCTTTCCTTGGTGGGTTGGCGGCCCCATGGCCGGAGAAGAAAGAGCGAGGAGAAGAGTGGAAGAGAGATGGAGGTGCAATAGAATTAATAGAATTGATCTTTGGTAGAAAAGTGGGTACAATCTACAAGCCGTTGTATGGTATCATTATTCATGAGGAGCCCAATTGCATGGCTCTGGAAGGTTCAAGAATCCCTCGTCGTCATAGTCGTCTAGCTCTCTGTCCCCTTACTTCTGCTTTCTCTCCCCTTCTACTCTCTCACCTCTGCTCTTTTTACGTCTCCCATCTCAATTTCTCCTCACCACCAACGATCCTTCTTTATCACTGAATCACCGTAAAAAAACATCCCAAGATAATCAGACGAATAATCGACAAATGGCTCCTAAGATCTTTGCGTGAGTCTTCCCTCAAAACTCCCTATCTCAATTGCGGGTGTTCACTGATTTTGAACCTCAGAACTGGGGCTTCCGGCTACATTGGGGGTACTGCAATCGACACCATAATCAAGGCCCATCCTGAGTACGAGATCACCGCTCTTGTCCGCAGCCCGGAAAAAGGCAGTGCCGTAACCAAAAAGTACCCCAACGTCAAGATCGTTTCTGGAGACCTCGACTCTAGCTCTTTAATCGAGGAGGAATCCTCAAAGGCCGATATTGTCCTCCATTTTGCCGATTGCGATCACGTCTCCTCGGCAAAGTCAATTATTGCTGGTCTTGCGAAGCGCGCAACGCCTTCATACCTCATCCACACCTCTGGAGCCGCAATTCTGCCCGACATCAACCTTGCCTCGGAATTCGGCAAAGCTGCCTCAGACAAGATCTATGATGACATTGACGATGTACAGGAAATTACCTCACTCCCGGAATCTGGCCATTTGCACAGAGACGTAGATTCGATCGTCATTGGGGCAAATTCTAACACCATCAGGACTGCTATTGTTTGCCCGCCCACAATTTACGGGCCTGGTTCCGGCTCGGGAAACATCCGTAGCAACCAGGTTCCCGGGTTGGTTAAGAGCTCTTTGGAGCACGGCCAGGCCTTCCAGGTGTCCAATGGAGCGACCATTTGGAATAACGTCCATGTACAGGATCTCGCTAACCTCTACCTTCTCCTGACGGAAGCGGCTGCTCAGCCTGACGGCGGAAACGCTACATGGGGGCCAGAAGGGTACTACTTTGCTGAGAATGGCGAGCACGTTAGTCCCCCGCCCACCTTTAATGCTGCGCTAACAAGGACGAAAGACGTGGGGCGAGCTTGCCAAGAAAATCGCTAAGAAGGCTAAGGCTAAGGGCTACTTGAAGACGGATGAGGTTATCTCCTTGCCCAACGATGAGATTATCAAGCACAACCCCTTCGGTCCCGTCCTTTGGGGCACGAACTCTCGCGGTTGGGCTTCACGCGCTAGGAAGATTCTCGGATGGGAGCCGAAGGGTGCCCCCTTGGACGAAACCCTTGACGACGTCATTGAATTGGAGGCCAAGGCTTTGGGATTGTAGGTGGTATTATGCAAATGGGGTTGAGCCATTGTCTACGACACAGATTTGGATGTGGTTCTATCCGCTCTGATTTTTATCCATTGAAGAGAATAAACTTCTTCATCTTCATGTTCAATCACTCGGTGAAATGACGTCGGACAACTTGCGTGGCATCGCATACATGTGAATCAAAGAACTCCTTGCTGTTCTGTGCTTCCTGGAGTTTCTGGTGTTGGGTTTGGGAAACTGCATCTCCAGTTGCCGCCCCCGTGGGGCACCAATCCTAATTAAGCGTCACAGCCTTGTTTGTCCCCCTCATTCCATGAGCGCCCCCGCGAAGGGGGTCCACCCCCAACCTAGCACATGGAAGAAAATATTTACAAATTCCTACTCTCGGCCAGTGTCCTTCGTTTTTTGACCTGCCTTCAGCTTCTATACTTGATATAGTACCCAGTACTCATAATGCCAAAGCATTTTAAAAAAAGGACTGAATACTGCTAAGGTATGGCCCTTTTCTTGGCGAAAAAGCTTCGACGCTCCGGGTGCTCAGCGCTGTGCGCTTCCCCAACCCCGAAGTAATCGATTCAAGCCCTCAGCTAAACATCGCTGCCTCTACTTTTTGAACACACATAGCAATCATGTATGCTACTGTACGTATGATACACCATAACTGGCGTGGCATGTCCTTCTGCCCCTCCCCCTTCCTCCCACCACCTCTCTAAAATAGGACTGAACCAGAGTCTGATCCCGAAACCTCGTCACCAAGTTGCCCTATTTAACCGAGCCAAAACACCAACCAGTCTGGCTCAAGTCCTATCTATCGTGTTTTTTTTGTTTTTCTATCGTTTCCTTTCCCTCACCCCCAATTTCAGATTAGAGCTAGAGCTATCCGGGAAAGTGAGTCTTGAGGATGTATGACTTGTTCTTTTGCGTTTGCAACAATGCCATTACGTGTTTTTTCCCAGCTGCTGTTTGCCTTTGTTCGAACGGGGGAAATTGTCGTAGAGACAGGGTATTGTATGTGCGTGCGCCGATTCGGACATGGGGTTTGCCGGGTTAACTTGTAATTGGTAATAGGCGGTCACTCATGGAGTGCCAGGCGTAGGGGACCCACGAGTAGATGCGTTGGTGGAGGGGGGGTGGGTGGATATCTGCAAAGCCCGCCTTATTCGGATCCTGTTCTTTGCCTACTCCTTGGTAGAGCGGGAATAGATGAGCTTCTGGGATAAGAGTATGGTGGATGCAGTGCCTATCATGGATATAATCTAGATCCTCTAAGACTCTCGGGGTGATGGTCTGCGCTGGTGCGTGGCTTAGTGAGCTCTACCATACCGAATTACCTGCCATCGATTAGCCACACCGCATCCCAAGCCGGCTAGCCATGGGAGCGTTCTGTACGAGTACTTCGCCCGCCGTTATGACAAGATACCTTAGCGTGCGGTTCCAAGTTCTCAGCAACCTGGGAAGCATAGCAGCTGAGCCTCATGTATACTCTGAAAGGGGGGAAGAAAGAAAGGCGGGGGGAAATCTAGCCAATAGCGGCGCGTCGCTAAACACCATACAGA
>Ga0307510_10000604_pt1 | contig 36380 bp, 46 predicted proteins | sample 12_EM_MG_FD_207224 | JGI IMG/M metagenome (GOLD analysis project Ga0307510, IMG submission 207224) | Populus trichocarpa ectomycorrhiza microbial communities from riparian zone in the Pacific Northwest, United States - 12_EM | ecosystem: Host-associated > Plants > Roots > Unclassified | place...
GGGCCAAAGCAAAGAAACCATGGTGCCCTTACCCTTTACACGCGGATTCCGCGGACACAGGACGTAGTTGAGCCCATCGATGTGCCTCCATGCTCAGGGAAAAGGAAAAGGCGATGTGACATGCTTTCATCATCGCCTGACATGCGGCTCCAACGGCAGCGCCCATGTCTGCGCCGATAACACGTGCATGACGTACGCATGGGTGCAGGCAGTATGCTACCATTTGCGGAAGGACCACCACGCCCAACCAGATGATAAATAGCCTACACCCCAGCCTGGTGCGGCGTTGACCCCTCGCCGCATTAACAGAACAGTGGAGAGCCATGCTGAGTTTCCGCCCCAACCTTCCCCTCGTCCTCTCCTCCCTTTGCATCCTGCTCTCCCAGGTGCAAGCCCAGTCGACTCCTCCTGACTGTGCTGTACAATGTGGTAACGACGCAGCCAGTCAGGCGGGATGCGACATGTCCGTACTCTAGTCGACTCCCACTGCCCTTTAAAGCTGACATCCCCTCGTTGCAGCAATGATACATCATGTATTTGCTCCAGCAGCGCATTCCAATCAGCTGCAGGTGCTTGCGTGGCAACGAGCTGTAGTGCAGAGGATGCTCAAGCGGCCTTGACATATTTCACCGACCTCTGCTCCGGCGCTGGGCCGACAGGACCAGGTAATTATCGAATCTTTCCTGTTTCAAAAAAATGTGTCTGTGGGGTGACAATATTCCCGTAGAATCCTCTGGAAGTGCTCCCCCCGAAAGCGGCCCCCCTGTGTCCTCCCCCACGGAATCTGGAAGTTTCTCCGCCAGTCCCTCTGGTACCATCACATTCTCTGGTAGCGCGTCCGGGTCAGCGACTGGCTCCGGGGCGTCCAGTAGTGGCAGTGCGACAGCCCCGACCAGCAGCAGTCGCATCACGAGCAGCCCGAGTTCCAGTAGTTCGACGAGTGGCGGATCCTCGTCCCGGCCTGCTAGCTCGTCCTCCACCACGTCATCGTCGTCGTCGTCGAATGCGGCTGCTATGGCAACGCACGCTGCTGCTCTGTTGGCGGGTGGTGTTGGTGCTCTTTTCGCAGTGGTTATGTGATGCCACGATTCTTTTGTCGGTATGCAGTACGCATTTCTTGGACTTTCAGGACATTTTTCTAAACGAGTAGCCATGATTTTTGTGCGAGGGACTGGCATGGACTAAGAACGTTGTTACTCTCGTGCCCACTTTACGGACAGCATAGATTTGAATCCACGTAGTGTCCTGTTGTGCGTAATATGTCAATAAAGCTTCTCCAGGAGCACCAGAATTGGGCCAAAGTTGGAGCACTCTGAGATGTGGAATGTACCCCATTCCCGCTTCAAAGCAGTGTACTGGTAAAGTAACGCGGGTACAATTTCTGAAAGCTTGATGATAGTGTCCAATCCACCACCACCACCACTGAAAACTATGTCAACTCCGCGATCAGATTGGCTCCATCCGCAGCACCGGCAATCACCATGATGGCGCTTAGGCTGTACCCACGCTCTAGGCCCAATATGCAGATGCTCCTAACTCGACGAAGGCTAGAAAGTCCACATCTGTTCCGCCAGATGCCTTCGTGCGTTTCGATACTGCCACTCATTGACCACATGGTGGATGAGTCATTATCTTCATCATGAAGGCTCACTCACCGACTGTATGACAGTTGTCGCAAGATTGCACTGAGATGGAGTTAATGTCGTCCCCTTTTTTGCATCCGTCGGGTCCACGGCGGTGGAAGCTGTATGCACTGTCAATCTTGAGGAACCCCTAACCTCCAACTATAAGACGTCATGGTGGTGGTGATCGTGTAAATCTCGTGGAATACACATTTTGAGAGCTCAATCATTTTTCTCTCGTAGAACCGATGCCAACTGCGTCTGTAACAGTCCGGTAATCCTCGATGCGGTGGCGACGTGCGTCATAGGACAATGTCCGGAGGAAGCGCAGGCGATCGTGACATTCTTCGATAATTTCTGCTCAGGTTTGTCCATCCCCTTATTTTACGCCGCGGACAGGAAATAAATCTGACTCTCCAGGGGCTACCTCTCCCTCTTCTGGGTCTTTCTCTGGTGAGTCCTCGCAGCTAGCGCATGCGCAACTATCTGTGTTGATGGTTCCGAAGTCGAGCCTTCGACAATCGAGAGTACTCAGGCCCCTAGTAGCATACTGTCGACCCCTAGTAGCACTTCGACTCCTGGCAGTTCGCCCTTGTTCACTTCGTCCGCGTCTGAACCGGCGACCCCTACACAGCAAAGCACTACCCAACAGCAAAGCACGACGGGCCCGACCACGAGCACTACTTCGCGACCTTCCACAGGCAGCACCGTTTCCTCCGCTTCCGTTACGTCGTCCACCGCTTCGACACCCCCTACTGGTAATCCGAGTCACGCGGACCGTGGTCGAACTGCTAGATTGTTCACCAGTATAGTGTTTGCCCTCCCCGTTTGCTCGTAGTTTGGTAATTTCGCACTGGCTCACCCTGGAATGCCTTTATTTTTATTTTCTCTGGCTAGGCTCGTAAAATTTGTTGCTGGACTGTATGCTTTTATCTCTCTGAAATTTGTAAGATTGTAAAAGGGACATGACGCTTTCTTATGGTTTCATCTACTTTTCTGTGCTGATCGCCTTGCATAGACCCACGCTTGGTTTCTCATCTCTGTCACTGTGGTTGCCTTTTCCAGTTTTTACAAATGGTATCGTTGCCCGTACGAGTGTGACCATGACCATTGGGCTGCGGAAGTCGAAAAGTGAGGGCTCGGCTTTCCGAAGGGGGTTCGAACTGATTTCGCGCGACGGGCGGGGCGGATGTGTGACGATTTCATGATCGGACGCGTGCAGTTCACACCACTCACTCTGCCATTCAGAGGAATCCGCTGCTGGGCCGTGATGTAATCATATCTTCACCGCCCTCACGCACGCTCCATATGCACAACCGTGACCCCGTCCCTAACTTGAAAGGGCTTGGCTATACTCCCTCCGGTTGCGTCCGCCTGGAGCACAAAAATAATGGTGGGGATGCAAGTAAAGTTATGATTCAGAGGCTTTGTCATCCATCGACGCGCGCGGTTACGTTATGGATGTTTCCGTGAACCACCGCAGACTTCCGGGAAACCTTCACAGGTCTCAGATTCGGATCTCTCTCGATCACAGCAAAAGTCGTTACGGTAACTGTTACTGCATCGTACGCAGCGACCTCTCGCGAGAAGACCTGTCTCCGCGCACGACAGTGGCGGTGCGCCGTTGCACCCCCCGAGGCACACATGCTAAATCGAGGATTGCAAGTGCGATGTAAGCTTCCAGACCCGCCCCTCCCCGTATCGCATGGTGCTTAGCTGATAATATGATTTTCGACCATCAACGTATTGGCGTCGATTGCCATTCTCCGACGCACCCTTCGTCTTCATCTTGCCACTGGCCATACAAGTATTCCACCAAAAACATAAAAAATATATTCTACACACTACATCAAGAGGTGGTATAATATATAGTGGAGTGGCTTTTGTGGCGATTGAGCGACAGGTTTGCGACTAGGTGGTGATGTTCTGTCCAGTGTTTACTACTCGTAGTAGTACTGTACCGTGGCCGTGTCAGTTATGCTGTATCGTGCTCCACAGGCGGAGTGGGTATTACTCTAAATAATGGGTGACTCTCTGCGCTGCGCTCACACCGCATCGCATCCCGCATGACATTCGTGGCCTGGATTGGACCACAACTCCATTCCTTTCGCAGTCACAAGAGATGACCGATGACCCGCCAAGTGCCAACAAGATCTACACGTAGGTCAACTTTCATAGGGCCGTCATCGTCGATAGCATCGCGAATACTGCCCCAAACTGTATTTTGGCATTGCCCATCAAAATCAAGGCGTGTGTATCACCACTTGAGCATCGGGGAAATGATGACAGTTGGTTTGTACAGCGCATCACGCGCGGAATAATCCTTGTGAAATTAATGTAGAATCCAACTATGGCGATAACTATCACACGTTTTACTCCACGGTAGGGGCATATAAGATCGAGTGCATAGAGGAAAGGGCAAAGTACGACGATCATGTAATAGGGATGCGGCGGCCACGTGTAAGGTGAGATATTAGAAAGGAGGGCGTGGGCGGGCTTAGGTGGAGAGCGATGTATGAAGGCAGAGTATTACAGGCTGGAATAAAGAGTTGGGGGGTTTAGGCTGGGCACCAGCCACCCTGGGACCTTCTTCACTCAGCCTTCCTGGCCGGGTGTCGCTTCATAGGGCCAGTCGTGTGGGTTGACCGTTGTGCATGCGTCGAGTAGCAGAAGGCGCGCAAAGGTGGGTAAGCGGGGTGAGACGACGATGCGATGAATAGGATGTGTGTCATGAGGTAGATATATGAAGACATTGCAGGGGCGTAACTTGAGCTACGGTGGGACGTCAGTACGCGTCGCGGGGTTCATGGATTCATAGGAAAGTAATGGCGCACCGACAATGGAGCGATTCGTATCCAATCCACTAGAGATATTGAAAAACAAAAAAGTGAAGATAGAGTACAAGGGAAATCACGGTGCGAGGTAGGTATCATAGGATACCCGACTCCTTGAGAGCATTCTGTAGAATTGTCTCTTTCACAGTGATGAAGACTAGTCTGATGTTGGATGTGTCAGTTGCTTGCGTGATGCTGCACCCCATGCTTGTTAACGACAAAGCCGGGAAACGAGTCGAGAAATTTACGAACTGGGGATACACGTTTAGTCTTGCACGGTTCGCCTGCATAAATCGCCAAAGAATGTATTTAGCGCCCTTGTTGACATCCGCGCCACCGGTGTATTCAGGGAAGAATCTGTCCAGGGGAACCTGAAGGAACGTGAGGTAAGTAGAGGCGGGGACAGGTAGATATGGAGTACCTTGGGTAGCTTAGTCTTGAATACATCGATCTTATTCAGGAAAAGAATGATTGATGTGCGCAAGAACCACCGCGAATTGATGACCGACTCGAAGAGGACAAGGGACTCTGCCATGCGATTCTACGATGAAATATTAGTGAGTTTGGGACATGGTGTGCCTTTGGTGATCTAGTTACACACCTGGTTCTTCTCTTCGAGCAGGACCTGATCATATTCTGACAATGCTGTGCAGAATATGATACTGGTGACGCTCTCGAAATTGTGTATCCACTTTTTACGCTCTGACCGCTGCCCGCCAACGTCGACCATGTGTATTGATAGCTGGCCCATAGAGAAACGTGTCTCTGTGATAGCCACCGTCTTTGCGCGTGCTCGAAGGACGTCCTCCTTGGACGGTACATAGCTGCTTGCCGCTATCCGACGTGCTTCCGCGAAGAAGCTACAGGCACAGTCAACTCACGGAATGCACGAGACGGCGACAGAGTGTGACTTACTAGCTGGCACTATCCATTAAATAGAACCGGGACGAATGGTCCATTAAAGCAGGAATGATCTCATCTGCCCATACTTCCTGCACGGCCTGGGCGATTTCGGGGCTGAAGAGAAATTGGGGATCGTCGGTGGACACGGGGTAGTTCATGATACGTTCACAATTTGTCTGCGAAAGACCGAATGGGGTAAGACGATACGATGGAAGAGATTGAGGGAGCGACCAACTTTGTTAGCAGGTGTGATCGGTTCAAGATTGAACTTTCGCAAAGCCTGGACGACGTCACGGGCGCTCTCCAGGAGATTTTTCCAAATGAGTGGTCGGAAAGCGATGAGCTCGTCACGACTGTAGCCATTCTGGTGGATTATCTTCATTTGCTTGACGATGGTCGACTTTCCGGACTCGCCGGAACCTGGTGAAAAGAGAGGTAGGGTGAACATATATTCGCACGACTTGGCGTCCAACATGACAGGGGGAAAGGGAGGAATGACTGGGTGGCCGTATCCGGATATGGGCAACGGCCTTTCGACATCATCATAGATTATGAAGAGAGGAGCGTGTTCACGACCGCAGGTAATGCGATTAGGGGGCAAACAATGAATGGGTCCCGTGACGTGCGAAATGTCAAATGACGAGACCCGTTGACGTCCGTCATCCAAATGAGTGGCCCGGTTTGAAGGCAACCCTCCCGTTGGCACGATGGAAAAGAGGAACGGGCTCTTGACCAAAAAAAAAAAAAGAGTGAATGGGGGACGCACCAAGCAATAATATCTTGCATTCCCGCTTGTATCTCTTCGAGTCCTCCTCGATCTGACGGTCTATCATATCTGAGCGGGTCTTCCCCTCAACTTCTTGGGTATTCGAAGCGCAATTACCCATATGTGTTTGATGAAGGTGGAGGTATGTGTTGGGTTTGTCTGATTGTTTGAGGATTGGTGGACGTCTCGGGTGGGCGGGTAGAGAAAGGGGATGATAGGCGTTCGGAAAGGGATAAGGGGATTGTGGCGTGGAAGGGAGGGGGAGGGGGTGAGAGGGGAGGGAAGGGAAGAAAGGGAAGGGAGGGAAGGGGATGAGAGAGGAAAGGAAGATGGCGGGCTAGGATGAGATGGGATGGGATGGGGATGAGATGGCTGAGGAGGGCATTATTGCATTGTACGGCATTGACACCTTTCTTCCTTTCTTTAGCCCGACCGACAAACTCGACTGGTCCAACCCAACTGTCCCACACACACAATACCCCTCCAGCCGTATCCTCGGTTCCCCGGCCCTGGTTACACCATCCGTCACAACTCGAATGTCACGTCCCCCTTCCCGACCTTGTATTTCATTGCCGTCCCCTTTCCTCTCCATCCCAAATCCTCTCTACTCTACCTATAATATCCTCAACTCTGACCACTGAGTACTGTATCCCCCGCAGCCTGCACCCCATCCATGGATGGACGTAGCTTGGATCGAGATCCGAGATCGATAAATTTCGATCAAATCCTGTACACCCATTGGTTATTCTCTCAAGGCCGCCCCTCCAATTTATCCCTCTTTTATACTTATGTACCCGGAACCGGCACTTCAACTCCATACCCTCTTCCCGTTATCTTCGCCTCCTGATGCCGACCGTGACAATCAACGGAACATTTTTTCTGCTCTTATTGCCGCCTCCGCCAGTGCCCAATGGCAAACAAGTACACATGTGTACATACCACACAAACATGCTACCTAGCAGTCGATCGTTGAAAATACATAAAAATGGTTGCCACCGACCACAGTTGTGGTTGCAACTTGGTGTTACTGGTCGTCGAGAGAAGGCCCATTCGCTTCGCTGAGAGGCCCAGCGCTCAGAGCCTGAACGTCCTGTCCTGAACCCCTTGCGCGCCCCTTGTCGGAAAGAAGACCGGTGTACGGAGCCTATTACAGTAAGGGCATAAACCTACTTGCAGTAAATCGATCAAAAATCTGTCAAAAAAGGTGGTCGACCCCATTTGGACATGCGCACGTGTCATCCGATGTCATCCACAAGTGATCGGCTCAGGTTCGGCAGAGAGAATTGGGTGACAACGTTCATGCACACTCGTGTCAGTCTTATTGGGTTAAATATGGCACAAATGTACTTGTACTGGTGCCACACAGATAAACTACTACACGTGTATAAAAAAATTGTCAAATGGCGCCCGAATCCGAAATGGTAAGGCATCATGCTGGATGTTTGCACAGAAAACGATAGCAGAAGTAAAAGTAGCATAGCAAATAAAGATATCCCGAAGGGTGAGGTCTCTATCGTACTTCGGCGCACGCCGCCTGTTGCACCAAGCCTTTGAGAACCGCGCACACGTTCTTCACAAGCTCGTTGGCCTCGTCTCGCTCGAGTGCCGTCAGCTTGAGCTCTTGTTCAAACCGCGCACATGAATCCAAATCGCTGTCCTCGGTCGTGACACCCGCAAAGCACTTGAGGTTCTCTCGTGCGCGCTCCGACTGCGACGCCGCGCCTGCAGCGGCGAGCTCTAGCTCGTCAATTCGTGTCTGCGCCTCGTGCAGTCGGCTGAGCGCGATTAGTAGCCGGGCGTCCCTCGACCACGACCGTGTCGCGTCCTCAACTGCAGCCTGTACATCCGGTCCCTCGGACCTGTCTGTCACTTTTGAAATGAATCGGACGCATCAGCGACACATCGCCAGGCGTTGTCCCGGTTCGGGAATTGGCTCACCGCTGTATTTGCCCTCTGGACCCCTCACAGACTGTCGAGGCGACATGGGAGCAAAGACATGCGGTGGCAAAAGTGCCTCTTCATCGACAGATTGGAGACCTGAAGAGCGAGAGAGGAGATGAGGCATGACATAGCACCGAATCGGGAAGACGCTCACTCGACTGCGACTGCGGTGGGAACTGCGAAATCAAGTCATCCGGATCGAGCGAGCGCTCTCTTCCCCTGCCTTTGGCTTCACCAAGCCAACCTGGCAGGCCCGAGGGTGCGATGATCATCTCCTGTGCGACACAGCCGGAGCCGTACTGATCACAGCCGTTCTGTGTCTGCAACGACGATACCGCAGCATTGGCCGGCTCAATCATGGCTGGATGAAACCCACGGCGCTCCTCGGGGTCGATTAGCGTTGCGCGGTAATCTAGCTCTTCCTCCTCCTGCTCATCAGGTGCGAGGAGCTCAAAGGAGTCTGCGCGTTCGAGTACGAGCATGTCCCGTCTGGACAGAGGGGGGAAGGGTGGCGCCGAAGTAGCAGCGTTGCCGTCTGGCTCCACATCGAGCAGGCCATCCGACACGCGGTTCCAGCGCTTGAGGAACCAGACCATCATGCGGCGCGCTGCGGGGACGGGTCCGCCAAAGACGGGCGGACCGAAGATGCGGCCGATATCCTCAAAAGTGATGCCATTCTCGGGGCAGAGGGGTACTTGGGTGAAGAATGCACACAGGTAGACGATTAGTGAGAAGCTGTGCGTCGGGAGGAGGCGCAGCAGGTCCCGCGCAACGGCCACCTGCCCAGACTCGGCGTCGTTGTCTTGCGCAGCGCGCAAGCGGGCCTTTTCAAAGAGGACACGGTGCGAGGGCCGCGGAGGCCGTTGCCCTGTTTGGAAGAAGCGCGCACGGAGATCCTCTTCCTCGTCTTGCTCCTTCCGCATGCGCTCGTCCTCGCGCTTCACGCTCGGTCGAACACACCAGTTCCAGAAGGCATTGAAGAGGTATGGTGTCAAGACAGGCTCGGGCAGTTCTTTGAGGTACGTGAGGAGGAGCGCGCAGATATCCGGAGTTGATTCTGCACGTAAACTCATACCCTCACCAAATGCAGGCGGGGTGTCGAACAAGGTGATCAGTTCGTGGTGCCTTTGGCGATTGGGAAGGTCACGGAAGAGTCCGCTCTTGTAGATACCTTTGGTGGGAAAGGTCAGTGATGAGGCGACAAGTGGATTGAACGTAACGCCATGCTCACCTGTACGGTATAGTTCTTCGACACACAGAAAGACGACGAGGGGAAGGTCATGCCTATATCCACCTAGAATGGCAGTTGCAGATGCACGGAGCACGCTCTCATTCTGCGGGACGCCAAAAATATCTGAAAAGGTACGACGGACCCATCAGCCCCTGCGCGGGCCCCAAACGAAAAAAGAAAGATGACATGAAACAATGACGAACGTGTGTTTTCATCGGAATCAGACAGCTCCTGGCCGGTGCGCATACGCGCCATCCGTCCACGCTCGCGCTCCCTTCGCCCGCGTTCCTCGACGTCCCGACGGAAGAGCTCATCGATCTGGTCTGCCTCGACGTAATCACGAATATCCTTCCCATCCCTGCGCAACGCGCGCTTTATGCGGAGGACGAGCGCCCAGTGAGACCACTTGGGAGCGAGGGGCGGCGGCGGGCCATTCCCGCGCGGCTGGTGGGGAGAGCTCGGCGGCGGGTCATCTCGGAGGCGCAGGTGGGCAGTGGGGGTGCGTCCGCATGCGCGCTCGAGGCGGTCGCACTCTGTGTCGATGTTAGGAAACGAGGAAACGACGGCGGGGAGGGAGACAAAGCGCGCTCGTGTACCGTGGATCGCAGCTGGGCCGCCGTGAAGAGACAGGGATGAAGAGGAGGGGATGCGGGGGCCGTGCTTGTAGATGACGTCTGGCACAGAATGGCGCAGATGGCGCGGCGCCGACGAGGGTAATGAGGGCTCGTCGGTGGAGGTCAAAGGTTCGGGATCTCTGTGCAACTTTGGGTTTATTTTTGTGGTGCGAGGATGATAGTAGGGGAGAGGGTATGGGGAGCGCGTCGGGGAGAGGTTGGGGGAGATGAGTGGGCCATTGTCGCGTCTGTGGCGCTGAACGCCCATGTACCGACGGCCTGCGTCGGCGTCGATGAGGGGTTGCGAAAGGGCCAAGGAGTGGTCCATAAGGTGGAAATGAGAAGAATCCTGAGGCCAGCGCAGGACCAGAGGGTGTGGAAGGGAGAGAGGTTGTTAAGTCGAGTAGGATTTGCATTGAAGAAAGATCGGTTCTAGACTGGGCAGCCAGACGGAGGTCAACAAAGTCAAGACGTCATCGTCGCTCGATTCGATTCTCGGTCCAGACCCTCGCGAGTGTCTCGACTCTCGTCCACACACAACAACAACAACAACAACTATTCGTCCCCTCCCTCTCCATCACTATCCCAGGCTCCAAGGCCCAGCCCAAGGTCCCGCACACTCGAGATCGCGATCAACAGCGGGTGGTTCGTATCGAACAACCCCAACATTTTCGCCATCTCTTCCAACGCAAATTCTTCCATCTCCTCCAGCAGCGCCAGGTCTTCTCTATCCTCCTCTATCTCCGCTGCTGTCCGCGTGCCCCTCGCCTTACGTTTGTCCGCCAGTGCCTGCAGCTGCTGCTTCGTCGCGTTTTCCAGCGCTAGGCGCGTCTCCGCTTTCACGTCCCCCCACGCTCGCAGGCAGTCCGTCGCACATTTGAAGAGTGACGCGAGGAACGTCGAGTCCGTTTCTTGCGAGATCACAGACGCCACATGCTGTACCACATTCGTCACCATGTCGCCGTCTATCGTATTGCTCGCTTTGCCGCATGACACCAACATGGGCAGAACCCTGCGCTACTCCGTTAGCCCAAAACACAACGGCATCAAAAAATGACACGTACAGTGCGCACGCTTCACGAACACCGTCATGGAGAACAAATCGTAGCGATTGCAACACCACTTCCAGGCTCTGTTGCAGGTAAGGCGCGAATCGCGCGCCTAGCGTGGAACAATAGATCACCAGCGTCTCGAACGCCTGGCACTTCTCGTCGATTGCCGAAGTCCGGATGCCGACCTGTTGACCGTCCATTTCGATAATGTCCCAACCTTCCTTTGACTCTGGAACGTCTTCATCCTCTACTCCCTATCAGTTCACCCATACACGACAAAAAGTAAAAAAACGATCCGAACCGTAAACGGATACGTCCGCCTTCGCGTTCGCCGCCCGGAACAATGGTGGCATCACCACAGGTAAGTAAGGCTCAAATTCGGGGCCCATCGCCTGACAAACTTTCGCCCACGTCGCGATGAGGTAATGGGGCAGCATCGTATCACTGGGATCGACTGGGCTGTCTATCGAGTTCATCTTTAGTCACGGGTGACGTCTGCGAGTATCGCTGATTCTTACTTTGTATTCGGATGAGAAGCTCAACGAAAGCCCCCGAGTCGGCTCGGAAAACTTCACGTCCGACCGCGATGGCTGAGAGATCGTCCGAGTCAGATACGGTAGCGCTAGCACAATATTACCAAACAACCTATGAGACCGGCGCACTCCATAGCCTTGGCGCGGAGTTTGCGGTATTCAGAAGTGTTTGCGTTTCTTAGTACATTTAGAAGGAGTGGCATGATCGACGAGTAGTGCTATAATCGTTACTTGCCTTGTCAGAGTTCTGTATTGTAGACAAGTAACCCTCACCTTGGCAAAAGTCGTCTCACTTGCGTCTGCAACCATGGCAAGGGTGGTAACAGCTTGCTCCTGTACATACCGCTTGGTCGGTCGACACCCATCTTGTACTGGATTCAGCAATTTAAGCAGGCGCTCAAAGATCGGATCCAGATAGGGTAAAAGTGTGTCGCGCTCAACCCCCTCACAAAAGTTAATCAGTGCCGCGGCGGCATGAGCGTGCACCCTGAGATTTCGTATGATCAATGATCAGATATTTTTTCGGGCTTTCAAAGTCGGATGGGAATGTACCGAGACTCTGGGACCTCAAGAGTGGGTATCAGCACTGCAAAAATTTGTTGATGATACCGAGCTTGGATAACTTCCTCCAGGTCTGTGCACAATTGTCCACTGACAAAAACGATCAGCGTGCTTTTCCATGGGAAAGAAGCGGCAAAACGGACATGCAGTGACATGCGGCGTAGCGGACACGTGGGTAGGGATCAAGGAATAGTGGCGTGATGAGGCTTGAACGCGGTCAATCCATAGAGTATTAAGGGCAGAAACATCGCGCACTTACTCGACGACCTTGCCGAGCTCATTTTGCATCACCTAGGAGGACGTCAGTTACGCACTTTTAACTCGAGGCAGTGCGATCACCTTGCTTGTGCCCTCCGCTACGGAAGCAATCGCCATGAGCCCAGCATGACGGAGCTTCCAATCATGCGATGCCAACATGCCCGGGATATGCTGAAATGCGGCTGGTAGAACAGCCTTTCCGCCGACAGCACACGCTAAGCGGTCTAGGGCTTGCTCGTACACGTGCGGGTACGAATCGTCTGTAGGGTCATCCGCTGGCTGATGACGAAGAAAAGGATCAACCGACTTGAGAACAAAAGAAGCAAGGTTCGGAGAAAGGACCACGTACGTCAGCATCCAGCCATGTGCTCAATTCATCATCGCGAAGCTCACCCATCCCACCTAGACACCCACGAACCATCGCGCTGACCCATCCGTCCACGCGACGAACCATTGCAGGCCTAGCTTCGCTAAGGCTGATCATGAACTCGAGCGCGGCCTTGCGAACCTCCTCTGCTTCCTCGTCCAGTTCATCATCATCCGGCGGGCTGCCGTTCGGGGTGGGCGGAAAGGTAAAGCTTTGTGTCCCTGGGAAAGGCCTTGCCACCGTTGGGGTCGGTCCTGAGTCGGCTGAGGGTATAATCAGGGCGGGGAGGAAAGAGAGTAAGACTTGAAGGTGAGGGGCGAAGAGCTGGGGATGGGATGTTGTAAGAGGAGTAAGGGTAATCAGGAACTTGGGTAGGTGTGCGTGGGGGAGAGATGGAAGCGTGTCAAGCATGGGGTACATGAGTGATAAGGATTGCGCGATTTGGTGTTGGTCGGAGGAGGTGAGATAGGATACAGAAGCGCGAAGAGCGGCATGTCGAACCTAGAACAAATTGATTGGATGGATAAGATATGAGAGGTGGGGGTGGGGAGAGACGAACCTCGACGCTTTGTCGATCCTGTAAACCTTCCTGGAGTACGCGAAGAACTGCATCGGTCTGGAGATCCATGACGAGGTTCGGAGAGCCAGAGAAGATGCGGAATGCGCATTCGCGGGCACTAGGGTCTGCACTCTTGCACATGGCAAAAGATTGCGCTTGTAATGCGTGCCACGGCCTGCCGCGTCCCATAGAGTTGTTGGCGAGATCACATATCGTGTCGACGGCCTTTCGACGGACAGAGTCGACGTGCTCGTGCAAAAGGGAGTGAAGGAGGATGCGCTCAATGGCGGTGAGGGTCTGATTTGAGAGACGATCATAAAGGGTCAAACGAGGTGATTTTGAGCCGGGACCGGGGGAAGCACGGAAGAGGAGGCGTCGAAGAAGGACGAGAGAAAAGGAGCGCATCTATGAGTGTATCAGAATAGAAGACATGGGTATAGAAGCGAGAGTATTGCAGACCACTTCGACGGTATCTGCTCTTGTAGCAAACTGGGTGAGAGCAAGGAGATAGACGTCTGGTCTGTGAGCGAGGCGCTCATCGACGACGGCCTCTGCACTGGGCGAAATGTGAGATAGGGCGGAAGAAAAGGTGAGAAGACGTACTTTGACCTGATTTCATTATCGCCGAGGACTAGATTTGAGAGGATCTGAGTGAGCTCGGCGGTGACATCTGGTGGGACGAGAGCATCCATAGATATTGGAGGGTGTCATCAACGAACGAGAGAGATGTGGCTTGTTCCATGGTCTTTCCACGGCTGACCTCATCATCCACTACCAATACGGTCTGGACACATCCACTCTACAGTTTAATCTGGTGTGACATTATTACTATCTTGTGGGTATCATACAATGCAAATCCAACTCAATCCGACCAATTAGGTCGCGGAATTTTATACCTCGAGACAGTCAAAGGCTTGGATAAGCTTTTAAAAGGTGCATATATTTTAGCGTTACGCGAACTTCTCCCTGAACACAAGTTGGACGGCGTACTGTGTGAAAAGAGCTCACCAACAGTGTAACAACTCGAAATGTACCTTTGAGTCTCAGCTCAGCAGGAAAATGTGGCCGGACTGCACAGTTGAGCGAGCGGGAAGGTAGAGGTTTCGATCATCATCGAGACGAGACCAACCTGGAATTACCAATAATACTAGTTTACTTGGGGCCTCATCAGAGTGCGGTCAACGTCACGGTGATGCAGCAGAAAGCACCAAGGTCGTTAACACCCAACACCATAACAACTCCAAGCGAGGCCGGGTTCTGGCGCCATAATGGGTTCAACCTGTACACACGGAGATATACAGTACTGTACACCGCATTGCATCTGTCATGGGCCGGAGTGTGCGTTGGGTCTGTTCGCCTTGGCACGAGTTCTGGCAGTGTCCTGCAGCTGGCACTCCGACCGAGTCAGTCCAAGGTGCCGTAATAGGGACATGGAACCCAGTTGTGCGCGCTTAGCTGTTCGCGCGCATTTGAGGCAGTCCGCCTGCAACATGGCCTGCGCAGCATTTCAACCCTCTAATCCTGTCCACGACCTTGCAGTAGTGATAGTGTCAAGCTCGCTATTGTACGTACGGCGTGCACTCGATTAAAGTCGAAAGGATCTCTTTTTCGGCTGACATATCAATCCCCATCGTCGTCGACTCTATCGGTCTCCGATATGCCTAATTCATTGACGAGACGAGTTGGCTTGACAATAGGACCGCTATTTCTTGAAACGCTAGTCAAGCACTACTTTGCAAGGGTAATCAAGGATAGTTCCAAGTCAGCGGTTCCCCTTCGCAGTGAGGAGTTGCTGTATGATGAAGCATTCAACATCGTAAAGGTGACTTCCGGGGCTTTCTTTGTATTGATATTCCATTGAGCACCTCACGCATTTAGGATTTCATGGATGCCTCCACCAGGTGCTTCTTTTTTGACAAGGTTCTCGATCCGTTTTGGGATGGTCGGTCTAACTTTGATTCGAGACACACCGTAGAGGAGCTGCAATCTTTCTCCAATGTTCGCACACCATCCCCTCCGTGGGTCCACGTCGTTCGCCTCATCGTCCCTATGTCCTCCTGCGATGAGGCCGCAATATACCTAATCAAGGCATTTCGAGGCGAGGAAGTCATGAAGAGGGTCGTCGGTGGGACAAAGTGGTGGCAGGTTCGTGGTATTCGAGGGTATGTACCCAAGTGATTTTCTTTATTCTTCAAATCGCCGCGTGAGGGGCCAGTGTATCTAACCTTCGCCGCGATAGATTAGACGCGGAGTGGATCAGTGCTAAGAAACACTGGCAAGATGCACAAAGACGTGCCAAGGGACAAGATTCCCTTGTCAACGCGCGCCAAAATAACTCAACCGAGGGTCTTGGCCTCCGCAACACCTCCTTGGAAGGAGCAACGTCTACGGCATTTCCAGAATCCGAGAGCGAAGAAAACCATGAATCGCAACCAGCACCTAGTAACAACGAGCCGTCCAGAGAAAGTGGCTCGTACCAACCTGAAATGGATGACATGCGATGCATTTTATATGCCCATGGAGGTATGAACACCAGAATACATCTCTCCCTTTTCCTCCTTTCTCAAATTAGAATCCAAGGGGGCTATTATTTTGGTAGCGTAGATCAGGAGAGGTACGTTTCCTGAATGCTTACTCTCTCCGACACCCCTCAAATATCCTTTCGTCTGAAGATATAGCATCCAGCGCTTTGCAAGGAAGATCCGTGGACGCGTTCTGGGTGAGCGGAAAAGTATCAGACCTTGAATACGCTCACCCAGAAAGCGATCATAGCTGTGAACTACCGGCTTGCACCCCAATACCCTTTCCCCTGCGCGCTTCAAGACCTCCTTGCGGCATGTGAGCTATCCCTACCCTGCTTTATAAGGCGCAACGTATTGAACCATGGCGTCAAGATATCTTCTTGATCAAACCCCCAGAAGGTGCCGCACACCGTCCGGTGAGACCTGAGCGTATTGTTATCGCAGGGGATTCTGCGGGTGGGGGATTATCTCTCGCTCTGCTTCAAGTCATCCGCGACTCGGGTCTTCCTGCGCCAGCGGGCGGTGTCCTCATCTCGCCGTGGTGTGATTTTACCCACTCGTTCCCGAGCATTTTCACAAATACAGACACGGTATGTTCGCCCATCCACGCTCATTCTTTTTACCCATCATGTGGCGGTATCCCTAGGACGTGATACCAGCTACCGGTCTCTCGCTACACAAGCCTAGTCTTCTTTGGCCCCCACCCCCTAACGATATTCGCAATAGAGTTCACAGCGGTCTTCGTCAGAACATTAGCGATGCGCTTCATCGTCGTTCGAAAAGTGGGTCTAGTCGAATACCCCAGGCCGCACGTCCGATAGATCCTGGCAACACTATCCCCAAGATGCTTCCTACGGAACTCGGCCCCATTAATGTTGGATCGACTGCATCGCTACCCCTCCCCGGGGATCTAGACGCTGACCAGACCATCTCATTGCACACATCTGATGGTAAAGTTATCGAAGTCACACAACAGGTCCAATTATACGCTCCCAACGGCTTATTACAGCATCCTCTTGTCAGCCCTGCGCTCTCGTACCTTGGTGGTCTACCTCCCTTAATGTTCATCGCAGGCGAACGAGAAGTTCTGAGGGATGAGATCATATATACGTATGTCTTCCTTCGAATTTCTGGTGAATGGGAGCTTATCACTCTCATAGGGCCCATCGGGCTGCACATCCAGAACGATTTCCGGTACGCGATGGAACAAAGGGGATTTACCCGGCCTTCAAACTGGGGGAATGCTACAAGCAGCCAACTCCAGTACATCTTCAGGTTTACGATGGTATGTTTTACTATTCAACTGCTACCCGCTCCTCCTTTCAATCCGCATTTCCTACAAGATGTAGCCCATGTTCTTCCAATTCTCTTTCCCTTCACGACGCCCGGAAAATATTGCTACCGCGCAATGGCTTTGTTTGTCAAGCACGTTACGACAATGCCACATGGCCCGTCCGGTCCTTCTGCATTATCAATACCTTCTGGAGCCACCCAAATTACGGACCTTAGTTTTGCGGCTTCTCCCTCGCAGCTCACACCACCCAACGAGAACCAGAGCCCCCAACTTCCACGTCCAAAGCCACGTAGATCACTCACTTCGGGACTTTTGCGTGCTGCAAGTCACCTCAAACGACGAGGATCTTCACCCGCCGCGCAGAAACCTGGTGGGCCAATAGCCACCCCGGGTGAGAGGAGTTCTGCTAGTACACTAGGCTATATCACCCCAAAGTCCCGGAATCAGTCAGATGAATCGGTTAATGTAGCGGGTCAAAGAATAGATGGACGCTCAAAAAACGATCCAAGCGCAGTACCTAGGGCTGGAGAAGCGAGGGTATACGCCCACAATTGGGTAATATTTCAAAGCTCTAGTTGCTCGTTTCTTTCCCCTAACACCGAGACAACTACAGGCTACTATCGGTCATCAAGCCATGATTCGGGAACGAGTATCGACGCATGGCGTCATCCGTCCCTTGGAGCCAGAAACCGAGTTGCCCGCTATGAAAGTCCCCTCTGAACTCATCGGCACCCTCTCGGAGCTCGCCATCCGGCGGTACGTCACGGGCAAGGACAATTTCGACAAGAAATTTGCGCGAGCTATCAAGCGTATTGAGAAGCATCGACTGCGGAACATCGATCGCGCGTCGCGGGACATGAGACAACACATTGCAGTGCTGCAGCACTACCTCGACCGTGAAAGCTCGGCTGTGGCATCCACGAGCTCGAACACAGGCGTGGATCGAACGACAGCAGAAGTCACACTCAGTGCGCCATCCAGCTGGAACATGGCATGGGCGTTGGACGAGGATGAGCGGCCGCCACCAAGCAGTATCGTCGCGCGGCGGGACACAGAGGAGGCACTCAAACTGGCACGAGTTGCGGACGAAGCGGTCCTCGCATCTGAGCATACGCTCAGTGCAAACAACTTGTGGAACGTGATCATCAGCTTCCTTATGGACACACCGGAAGAGCGCCGAAAGAAGCGAGAGCCACGGTGTAGCCGTAATACGAAGGCGAAGGCGGACGCCCACGTGGTCGTAGTCGGGGCGCACAGGAAAACGCGTCTTGGGTCGTTCTTGGGGAGGAGGCGGAGATCTGAAGCCGAGTCGGATAGTGGAGACAAGGGATGTTCGAGTGACAAATGACTTTTCATTGTTCTATTTGTTTGGGTGTTGGGAGTTTGGGAGCACATGCGCACCTGCAGTACAACTCACCTTCAAGGGCCGCCGCTCGTGCATTAGCCCTAGCTATTGAAAGTTGAGCCATATCATGTAATCTTATCTATGTCAAAGCTCGTCTGATGCGGCGAGAGGATCATCTGAGGATGGGACAAGGCGTACTACAGTGTGGGTATGTGTTGGAGGTACTGTATGTGAAAATCCGTCTGTGTCTCATTCGAAGAGCAGGGACAGCAAGCATGCGCACACGCCCAATGCGAGTGCCTTGATGATCCACTGCGTTATTGATCATTTTCTGCAACAGTATGGGAGAGCGACTGGAGCACTGTGGCGACCACAGTGCGACACACAGTAACGAAACTGGGCCACGCAAAGGAAGAACGACGTTTCGTTTTACGAGATTTCCCAACCGACTCAAGGTAAGTCAGCTGAGCGATGACCTAGATATTAAGGAATACGAAGAACGTTGAGACTATCTACTAGCTAACCACCGCTTAGCGTAGAGAGGAAGCACGCTTGCCAGTGACTGCCGTAGTGCGGGCAATGTGATCTAAATGACGTCCCAGTGTTGACACGTACGACGACCATGCATGCTTCAACGCCTCATCGCTTCTCCAATAAAGTCCTTGTGATGACCTCGCTGGCAGGTATCCCCTAACCATTCCTCCTGTTCAAGTCCCATCCGAGTCCTCTTCCACTGGCACTACCGGGACCGTATGCCTTCCCTCACCCAAGGACCGGCCTAAAGCTCGCACTTCTCTTCTTCCAAACACTTTTGGGGAACTCTCACCGCAAAGTACTGTATTACCATTGCCAAGATGGGCAGTACGCTTTCGGGGTCTTGTGACTTTCCCAGATTAGCCTTACTACGACGTGCGTCCCTCATGCTCGACTCGAATCACTCGATGCTGCGGCTAAAGACAGCTCAAAGGTATACGGTTGAGGAATTAGCATCCTGCTGCGACATCGCCGCCTGATAACTCATCCAAAGTATTCCACGGAGAGGAGGCCACGAGACGCGCTGTTGGCGGCGCAAAGTGGTGGCAAGCTCGCAGCGTCCAGGGTACGTGCGGGAAATTCCCGCATTTGCAAAAAGCCCAGGCCGTACTTTACGTTGATATTGTTGGGGCAGAGTGGGTGACTGCAAAGAAGTCCGTGAGGGCTCGCAGCACCGTGGAAGTAGGCCCGGCGCTGAGACTCGTAAGCACATTGCCTTGTCGTATGACTGCTGGCGATCACATTGCTTGTAACCAAGGTGTTATCGCTTTCTTAAGATTTTTGGGCAGAGTCCAAGGATGACATGTACAAGACCGTGATCAGGGAATGAATAATTAATGAATCTCGACGCATAGCATCATTCGACCTTTCGAGCGTGAGAATGGACTTCCCGCTTTGTCCCTTCCTTCGGATTGTTTCGGTTATCGTGAACATCGGGAAACAACGCGCGCGCAACATAGACCGTGCGTGTAAAGGGCTCGCGCTTTGCACCCCAGTGTTTTCTTTCCGCTGCGCCGCACCATAGCCCCATCGAGCGAGTGGAGGCTCGCATGGGCCCTCGATTCGAGTGAGCGCCGCATCGTCGGGCGACTGGACACGGAAGAGACCCTTGGGCTCGCGCGGGTATTGGGTCATGATGGTTACAGCTGAAACTGCTAACAAGGTTGGTGTTTCAGGCTCATGGAGGAGTGGTGCCACGGGAATGATGACTGTCTTTCTCGCTGCAAAGTCGCTAGCGTGCCGATATCGCCCGCATTGGCGGTTTAATAAGGATGTATTTTACGTAACATTCCCGGGCCTAAGTCATTCATGCATGGCACTCACCATAAAACGCCGACTGGGAGTATAAATTGGTCACAATGACCCACCATCTTTCCGACCCTGGTTTGGACCTGAATACTCAACTGAGCAGAGCATGTCGAATTCACTCACGACGAGAGCCGCACTCGGGTTGATCCCGCTCTACGTGGGCATCCTGCTCCGACATTATTATCACAAGCTCGTCAGAGGCAAGGGCAAGACAAGCATCCCGGTGCCTCTACGCAGCAAGGAGCTGATGTACGACGAGGCATTCAGTATCACGCGGGTGAGTTACTGTACTGCCCTTTTCTCTAAATCTGGCCGTTCTAACTGAACCACCAGAACTTCATGGACAGAGCAACGAGGTATACCCATTTCCGTCCTTTCCTCACTATCTGTTCTGAAGATTATGGCTGTGGTATGGTGTATTAGCCATACGGTCGAAGAAATGCAGAAGTTCGCGCAGCTCCATATGCCCATCCCTCCCTCCGCACATGTCGTGCGGGTGTCGGTGCCGCTTTCCTCCTGCGCAGACGCTGCGCGCACACTGATAGATGCCTTTGGGGGTGAAGACGCGGCGAAGAGCGTCCTGGGGGGCGTGCGGTGGTGGCAAGTGCGTGCCGATGACAAAGGGTGCGTTTTGTCTCCGGTCCGCTGTCCTGTGAGGTTCCTTGGATGAATGTTGGCTGTAGTATCGATGCAGAGTGGATCATGGAGAAGAAGCATTGGCGGCAATCTGTGCGTCAGGAGAGGGCTGCAGTCCTTACGCCACCGCGCAGTGAGGGCACGAGGAGCAGTAGGAATCCGTCCGATATCCCTCGTTCGTCACCAACAGGGGATCTCGGGATCGGCACGGACGATGTAAATGCGTACCTGCCGGAGATGGACGAGATGAGGTGCCTTTTGTGGGCACATGGAGGTTCGTTCCATGTTGCGTTCCTGCTGCCCTTTTTACGTTAATTTCAAGGTGGGTATTATTTCGGGAGCGTGGATCAGGAGAGGTGAGGAACACCCTATCAGGTGTTAACAAGAGGGCTAAACCCTCGCTGTTCGTAGGTATATGATACAGCGTTATGCACGCAAGATACGAGGGCGAGTGCTAGGTAATTGAAATGATGGATATATCGGCGAACCAGTATTGAATGGGGCACCTGCTGTAGCACCCAACTATCGACTCGCTCCTCAATACCCCTTCCCTTGTGCCCTACAAGACTTTCTTGCGTCCTGTGCGTATAAACCCGCCTGTAGTGACGTATCTCACCCGAACGCGTTCGCTTTTCAGACCTCTTCCTCATCCGGCCGCCAGAAGGAGCCGCCCATCGTCCTGTCAAACCTAGTAATATCGTCATCGGAGGAGATTCCGCGGGCGGTGGATTGACCTTAGCTCTGCTCCAGGTCATTCGCGATGCCGGTTTGCCACAGCCAGCCGGTGCTGTGCTCGTCTCTCCTTGGTGCGACCTTCACCATTCATTTCCGAGCATCTTCCTTAATACCGATACGGTACGTATCTCTCCCTCTGTGCGCAATGCTCGTATTTTGAATGACCTAATCTGCTGCTCGGATAGGATGTTGTTCCTGCGACTGGTCTCACTTTATTTAAACCGAGCCCACTTTGGCCCCCCCCTCCCGACCACGTGCACCTTAAAGTTCATGACCTGTTGCGCGGCAGTGTGCGTACCGCTATCCACCCCAAACCCCTCTCCGAAGCAGAGGCACCCGCGATCAGCACCGAGCAGGCCGAGATACAGCCTAGGTTCGAACTAGAACCCGCAACTACATCTGGCAAGCTCGACCAGACGTTGCGGGTGAAGGGGCAGGAAGGTAACCACCTGGAGATCACGCGTCAAATCCAGCTTTATACAACGAATCAATTGCTCAAGCATCCGCTCGTCAGTCCGGTATTGGCTTATCTTGGTGGACTTCCGCCGCTGTTCGTTATCGCTAGCGACCGCGAAGCACTCAGAGATGAGATCATTTACACGTTAGTCAATAGTCAATCTCACTGCAGTAAGACAGTGTTTGGGTACTCTTAGTTTAACGAGCGCCTCTGACAGTGCCCATCGTGCTGCGGATCCATCCAAATACCCCGTGTCTGAGGAGACTAAGAGGCTATATCCGGCACTTGCAGGTGTCGAGGGAAAAATGAGGCCGACAACGGTCCATCTTCAAGTTTACGATGGTGGGTGTCCCAACCAAGTACGATCTTACCTCGTTTCGGCCTCAACTTCTCCAACTGTAGATACAGCCCATGTGCTACCATTGGCGTTTATTGCTACTACGCCAGCGAAATATTGTTACCGCGCCATTGCGACGTTCATCAAGCATGTCACGAACCTACCACCCACAACTTCATTACAGCAGCATTATGAGCCACCTGCGCTACAGCCATCCATGATTACACTTGAAGAGACAGTCATGTCTCCAATTGCGTCATCACCACTAGGCAGGGATAGGCCAGCAGCATCATCGCAGGCCAAGGAACGTACACTATCGCGCCCTAAAGGTTTCTCGCGCGTAACATCATCTTTCCGAAGAGGAAGCTCCCTGTTCTCGAAATCATCGAGGAGTCATTCTGAATTTAACACCCCCGAGGACGAAGGTGCCATTGAAGACACCCTTGCGGGAGATCCCGTAGTGTACGATGGGAGATGGGTAAGTTCCAGTGTCCAATCCCGTTACCGAAACCTCACAGCCCTAGGCAAAATCTCCGGGCCATCAGGGCATGATCCGCGAGCGGGTGTCAATCAATGGTGTCATCCGACCGCTCGAAGTAGAGCAGGGCCTCCCTGCGCTTCAAATAATGCCCGAGCTCGTTGGTGCCGTCTCCGAACACTGGGTATACCGGTACATTGCGAGCACAGAACACCACGAGAAAAAGTACGCGGGCCGCATCAAGCATGTTGCCAAGCGCCGCGAGCGCTCCATCGCCAAACTACAGCAGGGCTCCCAGTCCCACACCAGAGAAGGAGAGGTCTCCGCTTCATCCGAATGGAGCCTCGCTTGGGCACTCGAGGTTGACGAACGTCCACCGCCGAGCAGCCTCGTCGCGCGACGCGATATTGCCGAGGCACTCACTCTTATGCGCGGTGCGAAACGCCGCCGCATGGACACGGTTGTGTCTGAGAAGTAGCAACCAAGGGCGCGCCGCACGTCGGAGCGATTTGGAAGAGGCATGGCTTGAGTCTTGAGGCTGCTGTTGTGGCGTAGAGGGACGGCGCACAGCTCTGAGACTGTATGCGAAAGTACGGCTGAGAGTACGCTGAACGCGTGAATCGTTGATACCTTTTTGTCCAAGTTGATCCGCATTTTTGTGTCTGCTATTGTATAATTGTATCCTTTACAGTATTTGGTGGTAGCAGTATGGAAATTTGTTCCAAGCCGGGCTCGTGGATGACTTCACAATGGATTACCACATGAGGTACACAGGGTACGGAGAGCCATGATGAGCATTCCGGAGGGTAATACGACAGATTGCATTGGTCTAGTTTTGTAGTAGATTTTTGAGCGCAGATAACTCGTCAGGGCGGTGACAGTAATCGACTTGATCTTGCCCTTGTCCATCGTCTTTCTCTCTCGGGCTCGGGCTTGGGATCACCTCCTGACCTTTCAAGGCACAACACCTAACGGAATTCGGTGTGATTGAAGAAAAGACGTTTGCTATATTGCCAGCCTCACATTAGTTTAAATAGTAGCCCACGCCAAACTGAAGGAACTCCGCCAACTTGAACGGACTCCTAATGAGATACGGAGACGGTGGTGAAGCCAACGGGGGCCACTGAGTCACTGTGCAGCAAAGTGATCTATAGAGGGGTGACAGTTCAACAGTATTACCAGAGAATTTGTCCACTACGTTCAGTACTCTATCATACTTCAGGAGTTACTTACATCTATGTCTGGGTTGTAATAATATTTTAATGATGCGAGTATCCATGGAGGTGTCTGCTAGATCATCTATCTGCGTCACTCACGACTCTATCCTCAACAGCAGCTAAGATTACCGGTGAGTAGTGGGGCAGGGATTCCTTCCGGCATACAGATCAAGGCGTTGCCCCCGCAGTAACACTCTCGGTCCGCAGCGCCTTATTTGCGTGCTCAATCCGGTGAGGCATATCTTCTCCGCGCTGTGTACTAGTATCGGGGACTGCAATCGCAGGACCTTGTTCCTCTCCAGTTGCGTGCAGCTGCGCAGCCATGAGCGTGCGGAAGCGGGAATTTTCGCGTTGTACCTGTGGAGACCGGTAAAGTCAATTGGTACGAGGGACTTGTTAATAGACACGTACTAGCTCGCGGTACGTTCCGGTTTCGGTAATATTTCCGTCTGGGAAGTAGGCGACAAGTTCGGCGGTCAATAACATCTATGAACGCAACAGCCGAAAAGTATACCCTCTAGCACTACGATCCGCTCTGCCCTCGCGATGGTCGAGAGGCGATGTGCAACGAATAGACACGTCGTGTGACGTGAACGAAGAATCTTGTCGATGGCATCGTTCACCTGTCAACAGAACCTCTCGGTCAGTGTGTCTGCGACACTGACAAAACGTGAACGTATGCTTACGCGCCGTTCGGCAGATGCATCCAAGGAGCTAGTGGCCTCATCAAGTGCCAAGATGGCAGGCTTCTTAAGCAAAGCACGGGCGATGGCGAGGCGTTGGCGTTGGCCACCGCTCAAGCTCAATCGGCCGACTATGAGATTCACGTATCAAAGCTACCAGGGATATTTCACAAGACCAAGTCGACCTACTTTGCGTGTCAAAACCGTCCGGCAAACCCCATACAAACTCGCAATTTGCTTCGCGGGCGGCTGCCTCGATCTGCTCCCTAGGAACATTCTCATTACCATAGGCGATGTTGGACGCTATCGTGCCTGTAAACAATACGGGGTCCTGTGTGTGCTACCTATCAGCTAGACGCAACCCCGGGAAACCCATTGGTCATGTACCTGGGGGACAACACCAATGATGTTCCGCCACGACTCTGGCGTGAATTCACGAATATCTGTGATGCTGGTTCGAACGGAATAGTCACCTAAACAAAATAAATACCAGACGTACCCTGTCCATCGTATGTGACCTTGCCTCTCACGGGATCGTAATACCTTAGTAATAGCGAATGTATTGATGACTTGCCGCCCCCACTCCTCCCGCTGGTACATCAATGACCCATGAAGCATCCAGCTTGAAAGTGTGGAGGTGGTACATACACGATCGCCACATTCTCTCCGACGTTGACCTCAAGGTTGAAACCCTCGAGTACATTTACTCCACTTCGTGTCGGGTAGCTGAAAGTGATGTTCTCGAATCGAAGCGGCCCGGAACGCGCCGGATCTAGAACCGCGCCCTCTCCAGGTTGGATCGCAGGGGTTCTGTCGAGGAGGTCAAAGATACGCGTCCCAGCACCAATTCCGCGCATAATAGATGTCTGGGATGATGCATATGTCACGCGTGATGAAACGGAGTGAAGTATAAGCTTACGAAGAAAGATCTGGCAAATATGTAGATGAGGGCACTGTCGCCGAGAACTGTAAAGTGGACGTACGTTAACATCTGCAGGCCGTTGCCGACATAAACCGTATACATCAGCAGGCTTGTAAGCTCTCCTACGGATATCTGCCCGCGGCTCACGAGAGATCCTCCTAAGTGCACGATGGGACAACCGTTTTCGAAGCAGTGGGCCGAAAGTCCACGAACCATAGCCTAATAAAGCCAACAGCGTAACGTTTCCACTCCACCCAGTGCTACCAAAGAATATGCCCGAGGCAACTGCCTCGCGCCGAGCGAGTGTCAGGACTCGTTCAACCCGCTGGGAAAATTTCTTCTCTTCGTGTGGAGCCGCATTGAAGACTTGTACTGTACGAAGGGCGGCTAACGCTTCCTGGGCGACCTACAGAGCTATCTGTGAACACCTTGATTATGGTCACGACAATGATCTTTCCTACTTTGGTCATGTCTCCGAGAGCTTCTTGTGTCTTATTCGATAGCCTCTTCACGTACCGACCGTAGAATACCTGATCAAAAGTGAGCATGCAGGATAAATTGGTGAGTGAAACCGATACGTACTGCGCCAAGAGAGATAGGTGGGACAATGGCAAGCATGAGAAATGTGAGATGCGACGATATGTACAGCATTGCGCCAACTTCACCCGTAACACGGTCAACGTATAAGCCACGATATGCGGGTGACGGTGCTTACGGCCAGCAAATGACATCACTACAGCGCGGAGGCCATCTGACAGGTTTTGCGTGACACTTTGGACGGTGTCAGCCAATTCCTGAACTATAGGTCAGGATGAGTCAATGTACTGCTAACCTTTCTCCGACTATGCTACTGTCGACGCTTAATCGACTGAGCGCATCGCCTTCTCCACGCTCCACGTATTCGATTTCTTGTCGAAGTGTGGCAGCGTAAGTCCGCTCACGTAGACGAGCCACTATTCGCTGACCTGGGCTTGAGATGAGGGTGAAGTTTCTGGGGAAGGAGAAGCATGACTCACCCGACATACGCATAAGGAACGCGCGTACCGCATTGCAGGCTCCACCAATGGTAAAAACAAGGAGAAGACCCGCGGCGGCTTGGGTCAGTGAAAGGCCGTGTGGAATGGTCTGTAGGGCGGGATAATTCATAAGAACTTAAGCCACGATTCTCATATCAAAGGTTAAGGAAAGGGAGGAAAGCTACAAATGAGAAGCCTCATTATAGCTCGAACGGGCGCAGAACCGAACCATGACACGGTATCACAGTGACCAACCTACCGGAGTCGGGGAAGTGAAATAGTCGATGAGCTTTCCAACGGTAAAGGGGATACTTAGCGAGACGGACGAAGAGACAAGTAAGAGGCCAATGGCAGTGAGGAGCGGCCGCCGCTCTGGCCGGGCAAGCGCGACAATCTTGCGGAAGGATGTGGAAGTGGAAGTAGTCCTCCCAGCATTGGGCAAGAGGGAGGCGGGTAGAATGCGAGAAAGTATGGAGCGATGTGTTGGGGCATTGGGGGGTGTCGCGACTGGTGGGGGAGTTGGTGGTGGTAGGTGTGGTGCGGGGGTGCGGGGGGTAAAACTCGCTGCGAAGAGGCGCTTCTGAACCGAAGTGAATGTCGGCCATGGAGGATGCCCCCGACTGGATGAGGGATGTGCAAAGGTGAGGCGGATGGACAGGGCTTGTCGTCGCCGAGCACCGGAAGAGCATGCCGATGCGGCAACGACACCGCGGAGGCGCAAGCAAAGCATCAAATCGAGTGGAAGTCACCCTGCCTGTGAGGGCGAGTTACCGGCGGCTGCGACTCGGTGTCGGTGTCGTGTCGAAAGTAGCACGTGAAAATCATGTGATATGGCGTACAAATATTTAATAAGGATACACAAAGACATATACAACTTGAACGTGATAATCCGAACCGATGAATGAATGCAACCATAAACAATTTCGGGTGCCCAAGATGTAACAACGCCGTGTCCGGTCATGGTCTGGAGTCGGTCGAGAATCTGATGACGGCAAGTCGTAACATATTGAGGGATCGGAGAGCTAACCCAGAGTCCCGTAGCTCACGTAGATACAACCTGCTGAGGCTATGCACGTCCTTAACCTTCATCCGCGTTAGCACCGATCCGATCTCCTCCGACAGCTCGTATCGGTGGCAAAAGTCCTCAACCGAGAGCTTCCCGCAGAATCCAGGGATGAGCCGCCCGGGGAGGAGGAGGCGAGAGCCTTTGTATTCAGTGAGCGCTTCTTGTAGCTCGTCGTCCGACATCTTCCGGACCCGGAGCGATACATCGCGTCCCAACGGCGCCCGATGTGCAAGAGTCAGTACCCAGTCGTTTGCGAAGCGGAATAGGTCGGAGGATAATGTGGTATACAGACCTGAGAGATCGAGTCCGAGCTGCTCGCCGAGCCACTTTCTGAGGACGATGCCGAAGCTGCAAACGAGATGTACGAGACGTACTAGCAAGTAGGGTGATTGGTCGACGAACCTGGACCTGATTCTAGACTCGTATTTGGTGGAGTTAACGGTGGAAAGGAAATGGTCGAGGGCGCCGGGGGGAAGAACGAGATGACGAAGCTCAGAAATTGACTGTCATCTATGGCCTCAAACTTGCTCTGCATCACGTCGTCGCTTGGTCTGCATGAAACACATCAGCAAAATTGCCCTTAGACAATGCAACATAAAAGATTGGTGGGTACGAACGGAACGTAGCTTGGCCCATCCTCTGGAGACGGCTGGCGCGCGATAACAGGTACAAGACAAGCTTCATTAGAGTCTTGGACTTTGGAAAGGCGTTGGAATCGGATCTCGATTGTCGTTGGATCGAAAAATTTAGACTGACGATCTGTTGTCTCAGGCTGTCCAGTGGTTGGTTGTAAACAATATACGCGTCCCGTACCGTATGATTCCCGAAACTTGAAGACAGAATCACAAGCGATGCTATGCCATGCTTTTGGCTCATGGGCGATAAGCCACTTTCCCAAGGACTCGCCACCAACAAAGATGTCCGCGCTGTTGTCATATGGGCTATAGTTTCGCACGAATAGTCGGAATGCCTGCAAGAACGTCAGCCTTTGAGGTGATAGTAATAAAATATACGCCAACCTCTTCCGGTAGTGCCACGAAAGAGACAAAAACCATGCAGGCCCCCTTCCCCTGATGTACCACTACAGGCGGATCCCGATATCTGAGCTCCCCCTGCCCGGAGATCACGCAGAGTGCTAGGTGAGACTGTTCGATTGTGTGTTCCGGTTCTGCATGTTCCGGTTGAGGAGTCTCCGGGGAAGACGAGGCCATGTGGTTCCTGGGGGCTTATGATGAAGGTGAGGTATGAGTAAGGTGGGGACAATATGAAGCAGCACGACAAGTAATATGCTTTTATACTGATAGCCATATCTGGGCCCGAATAGGACGACGTTATGAACACATAGCAAAACACAGAGGGAAGATAGGGAAGCACTAGAGCACCACTGAATCACGAGTGAATCACGAGGAATATTACAGCCACATGTGGCGTCATCTCATGGATGAAGCCCGAAGCCACACTTGAACATGCGCCCTTGAGAAGAAATATGTAAACATGCGCATCATCACATGTGGGCAATTGGATATGCAGTGAGACAAAGATGTAATGTATTAAAGGCCAGGGGCTATCGTCAAGCAACTGTAGGAACACGTACGTAAGAGTACCACTACGGGATGTGGCACTGTATTTGCTTTGTCTGAGAGTAGGGTTCCGGAAGCGTTACACTGAGGGCAGTGATTGATGAGAAATGATATGAATGACAGCATTGAGGTGAGGAATCGGGGAATTCCTTGAGGACCCTCAATAAGATAAAAGTCAAACTAATGGAAGCTTCCGACTTGTCACATTTCTCCTTTTGAATGGCACCTTGTCCCTTTGCTGGCGACGAGGAAGTAGGACACGTCGTAGGGCCTAATAGTATGGTCGATGCTAAAGATAGACCATATGTGACAAGTCAGTCCAACGAGAGAAAGGATCGAGACCGACATGATTGATAAAGGCTGTTTGCAGTACCTACTTGAGCATAGCCATTGGCCCAGATCCCCAAGTATCGAGCAGCTTACAAGAACTTGAGTGGGTTCAAGGTCTCAGGACACCCATAATAATACGTGTGGTGTCGCTCTACGATAACGCCGAGAATATAAAACCCACACCCGCCCTGAAGACGGAGGAGTAGGACTCCAGCCAAACGTAGATTCTTGGGACGGAGCTGCGCATTAGCTGGTTGGTGTATCCAGGGAGCCGGAGAGTTGGTGGGCAGTCTGATTTCTGAATGGAGCCGGTCAATGCCGACGGATCGAAAGTCCTGCTGTACAATGTGGCGCACGGCTGTGGCTGGTACAGTACAGCATAGTATCGACCTATCCTGGGACGCCAACATTTGCCAGTAAGTACTGGTACTGGGCGGCGGTGTACTGCAAATTCACTATTGGCTTTGTAGCGGGAAGGCCCGTACACAAAAAAAATCACGCCTGACAACCTCCGTAAAAAAGGGAATGCCACGTGACCCCTCAGCCCTCTCGACGGTCTCGTCACGGCGTTCATGTCTGTTCGGTACGGTACAATCCACGGCCGATTGACGATAAACCGAAACCGTGGAAGACAAGAATATATACGGACCAGGTGTCTACCACGATTACAGGGAATCTTAGGTGATGTCTTATTAATAACCGTAGATGAAGCATGCACCATACAGCACCTTAAATCATAACCAAGTCACCACTATTACAAAGCTGGCAGACCATGAACAGGTGGCGTTGTTCCGTCACTATTTTTTCGGCCCTTTCTCGAACTTCTGTGCATAGCAGATAAATGGGATCGTCGATCCCTGGCATGCCGCAAATCTCATTGAGCAGAAGCACGGGGGCTCGGACGATAAACGGTCTGGAATGCCGCGGACAAGTTGCGTACGTCGTAGGGCGTACAACGCTCACTTTCTACTGCGCGTCTTTGGTTCAAGTTGATTTTAAGTGCAGCTCTACCGCCTCCGAAACGATGACCTTCCCCCTTAGGTGCGCTCCCTCGCCTTCCGTGCACCCGAGTAACGGTGAAGAGATGCCCCGATGACCGCAGTCGCTTCCGTCGACTCGGCTCGACTCCGAATCTCTCATCCTGCACGTGACGATCGCGGACAATGGGTATGAATCTGAAAGTATGCCTCTCAAAGAGCACGCTGTGCATGTCACTGGTGTCTGAGCCAGGACCGACGCTGCGATCGAGTGTGTCGTTTGGGTTGCGGAAGCCATGCTTGACACCATGGAGGAGAAAGAACGCCCAGTTGTTGAAGAGAGAGTAGATGACTCTGCGCGTGAAGAGCGGGCCCCGGGCAGCGCCCGACATGACGTCGAGTGCACACTCGAACGCGAAGGCTTGTCATGCCGTGCATGCAGTGACGGGGCCATGTCGAGGATTCGTGCACCACATTATCTTGCCTTACGTTTCAATGATACGAAGGCTCCATTCGATGGCATGATCACGGGGAGTGGAAGAGCCCAGAACTTGTACCGTTGCTCACTATTTCGTGGCATGGCCAACGCCACTCCAGCGCCTCAACCGAGGTGGTGAGGTGACATTCGATTGCATTTATTTTTTATTTTCGGAGCGCGAGGTGCTGCACCACGAAGCGAAGAGCACGCACACCATTACCCATGTTCTGACCATTGCCAAAACCGAACGATTTGTTCTTGACGCATTATGTTGAGTATAGTGTGCGCGTTTCTAGTAAATTCCTATGGCTATATTGAAGGATGGGCTACAAAGACGCATTGAAATTGAAAGGGAGTTATCTGGGGAGTTCGCAGGCAACTTATAACTAAGGTTATGCCATAGGGAAAGAAGAGCACAAGAAGATAATTTATACCCTCAACCGGTCTGAGCTTGCCCAACATCCAACTCTTGTACTGTTATCCTTACACCATACGTGTTTCAGTTCGTTAGATTTCCTCCAGCCCGGATATGTATGGTTAACATGCGAAAGACCAAAGTCAATGGTCTTCAGAGAGTGTTACCCCTTCTGCAACTGTGGCCTAAAGATCCTGTGATGGACGACATACAGCTCCAGCAGGACAAGCCTGTCACATGAAAAAAAAGTCAGTTCAACTTTTCAAATTGTGGCCAGTCACAGAAGTCCTCGAGGACCGATAAGGATGGACCCTCATCAGAAAAAACCCGTACCTATCCGCCGTACCACTCATATTCCCTATAAAGGCGGGTGATCACATATCCAATGATTCCTATGTGACATTCTTGTTCATGAGCTGGTCACCGTGCTGGTGTTCATGGTCAACCTTGGGCACGGCAGCAAACTCGACAACGATATGCGATTCGCTCGACGCGTGCACAGAACCTACAACCCACACCGAAATGGCGGTCGAGGTGAATGAAGAGGAGACTGCTCCATGACATGTTGAGATTTGGTCGTGTCGATGAGCGTGAGTGTCATCGGGAGCATCGGATAACCATGCACCCCAGAGTCCGGAGTTGAGCGCTGCGCTACCGATGAAAGATGCAACAGTGACGCGGTGACGGACCGAACCTCTGTTGACACCGCGGATTCATTGTATATCCGAGACATCCGAAACTTTAAATTAATTTCATCCAACTTTCCCTCCTTTTGCTGGCACAACTCGACGAAAGGCCCTCTCTATTTGGGATGAACACACAGGATTGGGTCCCGACGTCTTGGAGAAGCAAAACAGCAGCGCAGGTGTGTTTGCGCTCTCCTCTTTCTGGCATTGAAATCATCTGGTTGCCATTTGAGATAGACAGTTGAATATCCAGACGAGACCCATCTAGCAAGGTACAGATCAGTCCCACAAAATCACTTCCTCGAATCTCGGTACTAATCAAGCCCCTTACTCTCGCTTTCTTACACAGGACCCTGAAAAAAATAAGAGCCTTACCGCCCCTGGTCACGCCATCCGAGGTGCGTCCTGTCGATTCTGAACCGAGCTAAGCGCGAACCGTCTTTCTAGATAGAACGACTCCGACATCAGCTAACTTTTGTACAAAAAAATGAGGCTTTCCTGTTACACGCTGGTGACTGCGCAGAAAGCTTCGAAGCTTGCACACAGGTTTGTTCTTCACCAGTTTGACTCCCCAACTCCCCTCACCTAGACGGGTGGTCAATCCCACCGCAGGAGAATATTTCCGCTAAAGTAGGCCTCATACTGTCATTTTCTCTCATTCTGATCTGGGGCGCCCGTCTCCCTGTCGTAAGCCCTTCATATCATGTAATCGAATCATCGACCATCCCTGCTGACACCGGAGATAGGTCCGCGTCGGGCGAATTGCTGGTCAATACGCTAAACCGAGGAGTGCTACAACTGAAAAAGTTGGGGACCACGACGTTATGATCTTCCGGTAGGGAGCCCATCAGTTATTGCTTTCCCCAAAATTTCAGATGCACAATCATAGGGGTGACAATGTGAACGGGTAATGCAGCGTCCTACGCCCCGCGATCTATTCCTAATTCATATCAAGCTTCCACCCTGATGAGCGGACTCCGGATCCAGAGAGGCTACTGAGGTATACTTCCACCCCTCTATTAGACGACCGCCCTTCTGAGTCTACATAGGGCATACTTCCACTCGGCGACAACCTTGAATCATATGAGAAGTCTTCTCACCTCTGGATTCGGTTCCCTGCATCACCCCCGAGACTGGTCACTGTCACATGTGCGATCACCGTCCCTGAAGTTCGTTGTGGTCCCGGCGTTATGTTCGCTTTACGTCGTTGACCCGCATAGATAGAGAGGAATATGCCGCTATTTCGGAAGGTCTGGCAGATGCTCTCGATTTTACTCGGACGATTGGCCTAGATTCCGGGCGAGAGGCTCAGAGCTACGAGCGCGGCGGAGGCCGTGGGGTCCTGGGGGAGGCCGATGTATACACAAGGTACCCAAATATGGTTCATCGAGAGACCATTAATAACTCGCACCATGTTAGTCACGAAGGCCTCTTACTCGACTACGAGGAAGCCATGACCCGGAAGTACCCCATACCGGATTCGACGGCTTCTCGCGACGTCGGAATGGCACCACCTGAGAAATACTATAATACCTCCGCGCATTTCCTGTGGGTGGGAGACAGAACTCGGCAGCTGGGCGGTGCACATGTCGAGTATTTCCGAGGGATTCGCAATCCGATTGGCATTAAAGTTGGACCTTCGATGACTAAAGAGGAACTTGTCGCCCTATTGGATAGTAAGCACCACATCTATGCGTTTGTCTGCCCAGAACTTATCGAGTATGCAGTTGTAAATCCCAATCGTGAGAATGGAAGGGTGACCCTCATAACCCGTTATGGGGCTGACAAAGTCCTCATTCGTATCATCCTCTTAGTGAGTTCACGTCTGATTTTGTAAGTTTTAGATTGGTTCGCATTTGTCGCATCACATCAAGGCTGTTAAAGCGTCCGGTCATCCTGTCATCTGGGTCTGCGACCCAATGCACGGAAAGTAAGTACGTGCTGAACCATCACACCTACCGTCGGTGTTGACGTAACTGTTATCGCTTAGTACCCTTGTATCGTCATCCGGTTTAAAGACACGCCACTTTGGTACTATTATCAGCGAGCTGACTTCCTGCCTCCGCATCCATGGCGAGTGTGAGTCGCGGCTGGGTGGGGTCAGTCTCGAGTTCACGGGTGAGTTAAATGAGGAGGGCTATAGCGTGACCGAGTGTCTGGGTGGGAGCATGGAGCTCACCGAAGAGCAGCTCGGCCTACGCTACCAGGTGTGTATAGCCTGAGCGTCGCCCTTAAGCTCATCCTACCATTTATCACCTGCTTTGCGATCTTAGAGCTTCTGTGACCCTCGTCTAAATTTTGAGCAGTCCTTAGGTCAGTTCTTATCTCCATTACCTTGTTGTCTTCGCTGGCGTGTCCGATGAATCTGTCGCTCAACTCTATTTTCCTCACGCAACCTCTAGATGTTGCATTCCTCATATCCAACCATTTCAAGAATCAGCGCCCGTGGTCCCGCCCGAAGGGAACCATGGATGTGTTGTACTCCGAGCTTGGAGGGAGAAGGGTGCGTGCGTGACAGAACTCTCAAGGAATGTGACCGCATGATATACGGGATTCATGTCGTTGTAAGTCGATCTGTATGAGCCAGAACTTTGTTTAAATTTGTTCAGCACACTTTATACGATGACGAATTCATGCCTAGTACCGCTAGCACTCCCGTGGAACCCGGGCACTAATAAATCAACTCCGCTAGGAAATGCCCTGGGGTTCACTTACAGAGCCTGGCTTGAGGTGTTCTAGGTCCACATTCATGTGGGTACCCGATGGCAACCGCCCCAGTTGCGCCCCTCGATTGGAATAAGGGTGAGCACTATTATAAGATGGAAACCATGGCATTCCATTGGCGAGCACTGCCAGTACTGTATTTGTACAGGTCGTTGAAAGGGATCCTATTCGGTATCACCACTGGCGTCTTGTTCGCCAGATGCCATCCGCCATTACAATTATTAATAAACACTACGCACCCCATGCTCCCTCACATGCAAGTGGTTATAGGCTCCAGGCCTTCTACCTCACCACCAGCACTTCCGGAGTTTAATTAATACACGTCACCACAGCGCAGCCTGTAAGCTCTCCACATCCTGCCACCCAAGCAAGCCCTTCCAAACATATGACACCCCCGGATCCTCCTCGATCAGCCGCGACGCGCGGTACGCTGGGCCATTAGGCCCATGCCCATCTAGCACGCACCGGAAATCATAGTCGCGGGATTGATGGGCCAAGAGCAACACGGCTAGCCCGACGGTGTCCACCTCGTTCCCTTCGGCACAGGAGAGCAGCACTGCTCCTTCCTCGCATGTCTCGGCACAATATCCGGCGTCGTCTTCTTTAAGGCCACAGTACTCCGTGGCCGTCTTCTTCTCCGCCTTCTCGTCCGTCGCGCCAGCGCGTCCGTAGAATTTTAGTGCCGCCCTCATCTGTTCTTCCGTCAGCTGCATCTGCCCGCTCGCACTCGGGCGTCTCGGCACGATGAGCCAGAGGTGCTCCACGCAGTCCATCGTGCACTCGTATACCGGCGGGAGTGGCGAGGCGCTGAACACATACGCGGCTCTCGCGTCGTTCTCGGTCAGGACGGAAATGCAGTAAGAGAAAGTGTGGCTGGGCCATTGGCCCCACGCGGGCTGCGATAATGCCCAGACCACAGTCGACGGAACCACGTCCGGAGGATTTATCGTGAGAGAGATGCGTGGACCTTTACTCGCGCCGATCGGGGAGAATATGTTCGGGTTGTCGACCACAAGCAAAGACACCTGTGAGCTACCGGCGGAGACCAAGGTCAGCTCTGGCGGCTGTCGGACGCCACGGGGCCTGTTCTTGGTGTGCTCGCCAAAACCTAGAGGGTTGAGCCCTGATCTTGGGGCACTAGATGGAATCGATGGTGCGTGCAACGTCTCCTGTACCGTATTCCGATGCGGAACTGTCAAGGACTTGAAGGAGGGTGTCAGTTGTGATAAGTGGGAAGCCATTCTCGTGCTTAGGGGCGTCTCTCTTTCACAATCAGGATGCACTCGTTTTATACCAGTGCCTCCTGCCCAGTGGGTCACAAATTTCAGTGAAATGGGGCCAAAGCGAAAACCGACCCACAAATGTTGTTTCGGCTGACGTCCTTGATCGGAAATGTCAT
>Ga0307510_10000605_pt1 | contig 36357 bp, 35 predicted proteins | sample 12_EM_MG_FD_207224 | JGI IMG/M metagenome (GOLD analysis project Ga0307510, IMG submission 207224) | Populus trichocarpa ectomycorrhiza microbial communities from riparian zone in the Pacific Northwest, United States - 12_EM | ecosystem: Host-associated > Plants > Roots > Unclassified | place...
CCAGGCCATCCTCACAGAACGTCATCACGAATATACCCACCTACCTACCCGCACTGCCCGCAACTACACCCAGCCTTTAGGCAGAATGGTTGTCGTCAGAGTCAGGCACTCGCGCGCACAGCGTTCCGCAACGGTCGCCTTGCCGTCGAGCTCATACCGCGACACGCCACTGGCCATGGACGCGAAAAATCCCGAGCCAATGCACGCTCCGAGTAACGGCGCGGACGTTAGCAAAGTGTCCGACTATCAATGCTCAGCACGGGTGAATTCTTGTTGAGGGAAAGCGAGGCGTTTTCAAGTTAGCGGACAAGATTGTACACTGCCGTACGAGGGCGACGATATGTGGCGCCTTGAGACGAGGCAAGCGCGCAGCGAGTCGTGGGAAGAGCTCGTTTGGTGTTGACAGGTCGATGAGGATTGTCAGGTGACGGACGGGCGTCGGGTTCTAGGTGAGTACTTCGACCGCACGGTACCCACGTTCGAAGAACAATGAGAGAGGAATGCCCCCCACGGGTCGCGGCGATCGTCTATCAATCCCGTCTGGCAGAAAAGGGTGGGGAATAGCTGGATAGATAGGCACGTACCTCGCCGAGGGTATCCGGGTCGACCTGTTTTAAGCAGAAGGCCTCGATGTGTCGGTGTGAAAGGAACCGAAGCGTATGAGGATATGCCTCGCAACGAGAGGTCAGGGATCCCTGGTTGGGACAAGGGAACGACGAAATCTGGATAGAGCCCATAATTCCCATTCGATGTCCACATATTTAGGAACGAGATGATGCAAAATATACCTGATGGAAGTCCCAAAAGAGTGCAGGCGAAATGGGGCGTCCCAGGGGAATATCCACACGACGGTGCGGTGTCTGTTTTCGGGGGCTCCACCCTGCGAGAGCGCAGATGGGGCAGGCCGGTAGCCTCCTGAACACTTTGGCTATGAGAAGCTTGAGCGCGAACAGGACTCTGTTTGTGATGAAACCAAGTAGGAGGCCCTTGACGAGCTCGCACCGTGTCGGATGGGCATACGCGAACGACAACAGGAGTCTCGTCGTGCGAGAGGCGGAGAAGTCGCTGATGTTGCGGCATCAGACGCATTGTGCCATGGGGTTGAGGAATTTTCTGACGAGGAGCAGCGAATGGAGGTCGGGCGGTCAGGAAAGAAATGTCGGCATATAGGCGGTCGATGAGCTCTAGAGGGAGGGCCATTAGCGTGGCACATTTGATGATGCGCATGGTCTTCTCAGCCGTTTATATTTGTAGAAAAATACTGGGATTGAGAGACGGAAGGCTGCAACGAGATAAGATAGAAACGACTACGGTGGGCTGTGGTTTCAAAGACTTGCTGCGGTTGGAATGGCCGGCACCATATGGGTCGGTGGTACCGGGCTCAAGCGCACTCTCGGAGAAGGCCCGGCCTGATTGGGAGATTAGACAACTTGCTCACCTGCTCCGGGTTGTGAAGGCACCAAAAAAGGGAGGGCGATCGGTTTCAATGAACAAAGGCAGAAGCGCACAAGGCGGGGGTGGAAGCAGAAGCAGGCCCAGAGATCCGCTTTACGCGGAGGTTGAATTGTCTCTCGATTTGGATAACCACTTTCTTACCCGGCCGCCCGATCCGCACAGCGACGCCGCCTTGATTTGGCCCGTGGAAACACTAGGCAGAGTCCAGGCGTGTGAGAGTCGGTTGGCATTTTTCACAGCAGAGGAGTGATCAACCACTTCAGGGCAAATCGATCAACGATCAAAGTAGTACGCAGGGTACAGGCGGCACGCTTCCCCACACACCGCGCAGTGACGACGCGACCTTGAGGAAGATGTTGATCGGGCTGCGTGATGCCCATAGACGTGATCAAAGTCAACGACCCTGCAAGGTCCCTACGTCCCATCACAACTGCGTTTGGTACGATAGAGTCATACAGCTCGTATCGGAGAGGATGGAAAGGCAAGAATGGGGGATATATATCACTGGTACGTCCGCATTCTAGCCGAGACTTGGAGTTCATCGATTGGTAGTAGGTCCTGACCCCAACCATGCAAACCGTAAATCGAGGCACGAAGAGTCGGGAGTGTTGGAAAGAACGGATAAAGTCGGAAGCCGGGCCTGGAAACACAACAACGAGACGGAAACCAAAGGAATGGAAATAAGTGACGAGGTACACTATGGAATCGGGAGTTGTCGACAAGGATCATGTATAATGGCTGCAAGGGCGGGACCAACGCCCCAGTGAAAGAAAAGCGAACAATAGAACTGACTCTCACCTGGTAAACGACCCGTAACAAGGCAGCGATGTCTGGCTACTCCGCATACCAGTAGCCGTCCCTCTGCACCAACACTGCCCTATCATGCCGGATGTCTTGGCCATAGGTCCCGGGAACACCCACGTGGCGGAGTACTGGTGAGAGAATCGCTCCGATGGGGCGAAAGCGACGAGTGAGGCAGGGAAATTCCAGGGTCTTTCAGTAAGAGGGGACGTGAGAGAGTACACACTGGCAGTCGAGGCTTGGCTTCAGCACTGGCACATGTTGTTGCGATGGCGTGACGTGGAAGAAAGTCAGTTAGATTACTCCGCCTTGTGATCTTGCTAGCCCTTGGTTTAGGAAGTACTGAAAATGGGGAATAGACTTTCTTGCGCCGACGGAATCCGCAGAGGTAGAAGCGACGGGGAAAGGAAGCAGGCGGGCCTCCGCGCCGGTGCATTTTTGCGTTGCCACGTGGGAATGAGCTCTGCAGGGGGCTCCTTGAACCGCAACCAACACCAGGTCGGTTTTTCCCACGACTCAGTTGGGGGCAAGGATTCAACAAAGGATATACCATCCCCCCCTCACATCGTCAGAATAGACTGAACTGATAATGAAAACCTGTCTTGGGTGAACCCCACAACACAACTCTGCCTAGCTGGCCCTCATAACACCTGGCTTAAGAATAAACTTGTTGCCCTCTGGCAATCTTTCAAACAACTGTCCCCTCCCAGTGCCTATCATGCCACCACCGTCACCTGAGCCCAAACTATGACAACCCGCTGGCTGCTCAGGGTTGTCATCAGAACTGCCACATCATCACACCCCAGTTGGGGCTGTGGAAGCCCCAACCACCCCCCAAACCTGTCGATACACACTATTTCATGTGTGAAAAATGAAAGACAAACTGTGGAAAGTAGTTTATCATGATGTTTTACAATGATTGCCATATAGTCTTTTGTGAAGGTTATGAAAGCGATGGACGATCGAGGGACCTTCCGATGGGAGCAAAAGGAGGGTGAGGGGGAGTGGAGTGACTTAGAACGCTTCCGGCTTTCGGAAGTATTGGACACGCGGGGTTTTGGAGAAGGGAATGAGAACACTTCACTAATATTCTTGAGCCAGTACTGTAGCCCTTTTATAAGTTACAAGTATTCTAGCGTCGTCAGCAGTAAATGTAAGATGGAACATCAAGAACAATACTAAGACATGAAGCCATTGTATAGAATTGCGTCAGTATATCAGGAAATGGCGACAGTCGCGCTTGACTCTGGTACAGTAAGACATTCGATCTTGTAAGGGATTTTGGGGGTTGTCGAAAGGAAAAAGTCTAGACCTATTCTGATGAGATAGGAAGCAAAGATAAGCATAAAACAAATCGTTGACAAGACGTTACCAAAACCAGATACAGATACAAGATTCAGATCTCGAAAACAAGAGCCCTTGACGAAGAGGGGGGTTCCAAAAATTACAAGTCGCACTAAGGCGATCTCGGTTTAGTCGAATGTGGTGCGGCACAATGCACGCTCCTCCAGTTCGACCTGGCAGAATGGAAATCCGCCACTCCCCCCTCAAGCGTGACGTCGCAATCCCAGGGAGGAGTTGTGTATGGTTGCCTTCCACTTTGGAAGGGCTTTCGTCAATGTATCTGCCGTCATATCCTTGGACGGACAATACGTTAGTACAAGTGCTCCATTGTGGGCCACTTGCCTGATGAAGTGGTACCGTATGTCAATATGCTTGGTTCTTGCATGATAATTGTCGTCTTGGATGAGTTTGAGGGCGGATTGGTTGTCGCAATACAGCGGCGTTGGTCGCTTTAACCAGGGAAAAAGCTCATGTATGAGTCTTCGAAGCCACAAGGCTTCCTTGGCTGCGTGCGTCGTGGCAACATACTCGGCTTCAGCGGTCGATAACGTGACAAGCTCCTGCTTTCGGGAACTCCAGGATACGGCCCCACCGTCTATGAGGAAAACATGCCCGGAGATGGCACGCCTATGTTCTTGCGTTGCACCGTCTGCGTCCGTAAACCCTATCAAATCATGATGATCTTCGCCATATGTCAGTGTGGCCCCCTTTGTCCCAGACAGATACCGTATGACGCACTTAACGGCTTCCCAGTGCGCATCACCTGGGTTGTCCAGGAATTGGGAAAGCGTCGACACTGCGAAAGTGATATCGGGTCGGGTTGCCACAGCGGCGTACATAAGGCTGCCTATTGCCTCTCGATAGGGCACGCGCCTCATGCGATCGGTTTCGGTAGGTGTGGAAGGGGAATCGCGTTGGGAGTAAATCACTCCCGGTACCATGGGCGTGGCATAAGGCTTTGCATCTTTGAGACCATAACGTTCAAGGATAGAGTCGATGTATGATGATTGGGATAATGAGATGGTGCGCTCTTCGCGATTTCGAGTGATTTTGATGCCCAGCAGCCAACTTATTGGCCCCAGGTCTGTGAGCGCATAGCAATTGTTGATCTTCTCCTTGTATGCGAAGATGAGCTTGGCAGAACTGCCAGTGAAGGTGCAATCATCGACGTGAACGACCAGGATGAGGATATGCCCCTGGTCGTAGGCAACAAAGACGCCTGGATCCGCCTGTGTTGTGCGGAAACCAAGGTTAGCGAGTGCACGCGAAAGTGCATCGTACCATTTGCGCCCAGCCTGCTTGAGCCCGTACAACGACTTCCTCAACCTCTTTACCTCGTCGGGCCCCTGGCCTTCATATCCAGGTGGCGGCTGCATGTAGATCTCTTCATCCGCATCGAGCTCGCCGTTCAAATAAGCACCAGTAAAATCGAATGATTCGATTTCCCAGTCGAAACGTGCAGCCAACGCAAGGATGGCTTGAAAACTCTGCAGCTTGGCCACTGGAGAGAAGGTGTCATAGTAATCTTCACCGAATACCTGAGTGAAACCACGAGCCACCAATCTTGCTTTGTATTTTTCGATGGTTCCGTCGGCCTTCCGTTTGATCCTGAATACCCACTTTGAGCCCACAATATTTTTACCTTCCGGACGTGGCACTGTGGTCCATGTCTGCGCCCGGTCCAATGTTGCGATTTTGCGATCCATGGCCTCCTTCCATCGGGGCCAGTCCGCACGCGCTTTCGCTTCACGCAATGTTTTTGGATCGCCTTCTTCATCTTGCATGGCATCCATGACCATGACATGTATATTGACTTTGACTGGCTTGACCTCCGGCTCATCGTCGTCTTCATCTTCGCCTTCACTGTCGAACTCGACATTGGCCAGTGATGCCTCGTCTTCAGGTAGGCCTGGCCCAGTGTAATCGGGGTGTGTGCCTCGGAACATGGGTAATCCCCCAGGCATATGACGCTTCTGCGTTGAAGTCGAAGTTTGTGGGGTGGCTGGCCTTGTACTGGTGGGTGCACGCCGAGTCTGCTCCTTCTCCGCAAGTCTGGTGGAGCGTCGGGTCGGAAAAGTGAAAGGAGAGATCTTGCTCTTCTTTGGTGCTCCAGGAGGTTGTATCGGCGTGTGACCACTGTGCAAGGATTCTGGTGCGAGTGTTGAAGTAAATGGTGCCGGTGAACTTGCACTTGGTGTTTGCGCTTCTTCTTCTTCATCCGGCATTTCGTCTTCACCACTGTCTGTGGCACCTGGTCGCATACCAGTTGGCGTAGGTGTCGGTGTTGGAGGAATTGGTGGAGTGATGGGAGGTGGTACACCCAGTGTGCGAAATGGCTGCTGCACTTGCAGAGACATGTGCAGCGCACTGGCAGTTGGTGAGTACACAGTAACGGTGGTTGGCACGAACTTCAAGTCGCGTTCAACCGTGACGCGTTGTTGACCCGGCCAATAAACACGGTGTGCATGTGTACTGTCGCGGTCAAATCCCACCCAGCGCCCTTCAATTGCCCTTGCGTCAAGTTTTGATCCGCCTGGGCTGTGTACCCAAACCTTTTGCCCCCATTCGGGCACTCCACTGAGATCGGGCTTGGTCTTGTAAAGCCGTTCGTAAGGCGTTGTATTGCCTAGTGCTCGTGTCGATGTGCGATTCTTGAGCCATATAGCGAACATAATTGCTTCGCCCCATAAAGCACTTGGGAGCTGTGAGTGGTGTAAGATAGCACGCACTCGCTCAAGAAGTCGGCGATTGAGTGACTCAGCGACGCCATTATGCTGAGGCATGTCACGCGTTGTAAGTCGTCGCTCAGTGCCTTGCTGCTTGAGATACTTTGTAAAATCATTGCTGGTGTATTCACCACCACGATCGGATCGAAGTCGCTTGATTTTGACATCGTGTTGCGTTTGTGCCCATGCAGCAAACGTCTTGTAGGCATCAAGAGTTTCGTCTTTGGTTTTTAGCAACTTGAGCCTGGTGTAACGCGAATAATCGTCAGTGAAAGTCACATAGTACTTTCGGCCACCAATCGTAGTAGTCCGTGATGGCCCCCATAAATCGGAATGGATCTCGTCTCCAAAAGCTTCTGCCAAGTCAGATTGGCGTTCCTTGTTGATTGGTTTTCGCGTGGCCTTCGCATGTTCACAAGATTCGCAAAAGAAACTTGGCTTGTCGTCGATAAGTTGAATGCCAGTGACCACATTATTGCGAATAATGCTTCGTATAGTGTCGAGGGAAATGTGGCCAAGACGCCTATGGAGTGTGATAATGTCGACGACTTCTGGCATGGCTGCTGCAGCGTAAACTCGCTCAGCTTTGTACAAGCCATTCGCACCGATAGGAATATTGCCAATCGTTTTGCCTTTGCTATTTGTAATTTTGCATGAATTGCCTTCGAAACTGACAATATGACCAGCTTTAGCGATGCAACCAATCGACACAACTGTGAGACCAATATCGGGAGCATGCAAAGCGTCCCGCAAAATAATTGGAGTTGTGAAAGCTCCGTTTGGCACTTGAATTTGTAAGTCGCCAGTACCCACAGCGTAGAACTTGCACTTGTCAGCAGCTGCAATAGGTCGAGGAGGAATTGACCGATAGGTCAGGAAGCGTTGTCGAAAGGGTGAAATGTGTCTTGAAGCTCCTGAGTCATAAAGTTCGGCCTCATTGTCGCCTGCACTGCTTGCTACATGTTCTAACTGGCTGTCAGTGTCGACCTCGCCATCGCCATTTAAAGTGTCTTCGTCACTTTCTTCGATGTAAACATGTTCATAATCGGTATCGACTTCAAAAAAGTCTTCTTCGATGACAGCCCAAGATTCGGTAATGTCGACCTTGTCTGCATCTTCGTCAAAATCGTCGAAATCTTCATCGATAACGGCCCAAGACTCAATATCGTCGATCTTGTCTTCGGCAGGCGCTGCACTGTCCTTATCCTTGTCCTTGGACTTGTTTTTGTCTTGCCTGGGTCCTTGACCCTCTTTGCCGCCGCCTTTTGCCCAACAATTGGCTTTAATGTGGCCCTTCTTTTTGCAATTGTAACACTCAATGTCGCGTTTGTCTTTGCCCTTGTTTTGTTGGCTTGATGCCGCAAATGCTTGGTCTTCTGTCTTCTTGGCATCCTTTGCCATCATCGTTTTGTCGTAGTCATCGGTGATAAGTCTGACGACCTTCTGGGGCTCGATCCCCCTGCCAGTATCATCGGCATTGGTCGTGATCGCGGTTACGCGCATCTTGTAACACTTTGGGAGCGATGCCAGCAATATATTCGCATAGTGCTGGTCCGAAATCGACTCCCCCATAGCAGCTAATTGTTCACGCATATTAGCAAGTTTCGCAAAATGGGCACGTACATCTTCATCCTCTCCACAAAAAGTGTTCGACATCCTTCGTCCCAAATTGATCATCAATGATCGTGACTTTCCTTCGCACGTCAACTTCAACTCGTCCCACCATGCCTTAGCATTGGCACCACCCTTGATTCGATTGAAGAACTCCTCGGGAATGGAGCTCATCAGGATGGACTTGACTGCCTCGTCGTCATCCTCCCATCGCATGGGTGGCTTCAATCCATTTACATCGCCGCGGTCCTGGTACCCTTGAGTGACCGTATCAGAGGTCAAATGCTCTTGCCACCTGCGCATCTTCAAGATAATGTGTAATTTGTCTCGATAGGATGCCCAGTTTGACCTGTCAGTGGCCAAACGAGTGATCTCGAGTTTGGAGGGGTCCATGATAGAGAAAGAAGTGGTGAGCGTTTTTGGTTCAACAGGATACGAACTTTGATCTTGTTTTAGTGAGCAGCGGCAGGGCCCATAACCTTGTGAAGGTTATGAAAGCGATGGACGATCGAGGGACCTTCCGACGGGAGCAAAAGGAGGGTGAGGGGGAGTGGAGTGACTTAGAACGCTTCCGGCTTTCGGAAGTATTGGACACGCGGGGTTTTGGAGAAGGGAATGAGAACACTTCACTAATATTCTTGAGCCAGTACTGTAGCCCTTTTATAAGTTACAAGTATTCTAGCGTCGTCAGCAGTAAATGTAAGATGGAACATCAAGAACAATACTAAGACATGAAGCCATTGTATAGAATTGCGTCAGTATATCAGGAAATGGCGACAGTCGCGCTTGACTCTGGTACAGTAAGACATTCGATCTTGTAAGGGATTTTGGGGGTTGTCGAAAGGAAAAAGTCTAGACCTATTCTGATGAGATAGGAAGCAAAGATAAGCATAAAACAAATCGTTGACAAGATGTTACCAAAACCAGATACAGATACAAGATTCAGATCTCGAAAACAAGAGCCCTCGACGAAGAGGGGGGTTCCAAAAATTACAAGTCGCACTAAGGCGATCTCGGTTTAGTCGAATGTGGTGCGGCACAATGCACGCTCCTCCAGTTCAACCTGGCAGAATGGAAATCCGCCAGTCTTAACGGCTTTCAAGGAGGAACCATAGAGGATCCCAGTTTATTCATTTTATTGCTTATGCAAATATACCATATGTACGGTCACAAACGCCAACGTGAGGGAAGTAAAAGTCTTGGTGTTAACATGTGCAAATGAAAAGGAACACCATTACCTGCAGGCATTGGAGCCTGGGCATAGGATGAAGCAGGATGCAGCAAAATGCCACTGCAAGGCATGGCTTGACACACTGCTGCAAGAAGGCCAGCAAATTTTTTTGAAGTGCTGCCACCAGAGAACTGGTGCAACCAAGGTACTGCCATGAAAGGGAGCATGAATCAATGTGCTGCCGCGAAACAAAGAGCATGTGTCAATGTGTCATCGTGAGAAGGAGAGCACATAGCAACATGCTGCTGCGAAAGGGAAAGCACAGCTGATGTGCTACCACAAGGGAACCTGAACGAATGCAGCTGAAAGGTTGGGCACGACCAAGCAGGTGCAAACTTGAGGTGCTGCCATAAGTGGACTTAACAGGGGGGAGTGAGCCCCAACAAAACCAGTAAGACGGCAGCTCCACCAGCAAATTCAACCACACACTGTGACCCATACATATATCATCCTATTCCATCACTAAGAACCTGTTTTGTTTTCACTTTGAGGCCCATACAGAGGGTGCAACGCCATCCTGAGAAATGTAGAAGTCTGGCATGAGGCAGAGTCCTCTTGGTGGTCGTATTACATGTTGTCATGCACGTTGTTCTCACTGGCCCGGGCAGCTGTCAAAGAAAGTCATGCTGACTCACTGAAGACAGAATTGCCATATCAAAAATCAAAAGAAAACAAAGGGTTTACCAAACTTGCGTCAAACACCTGGGGACAAGTCCTGGCTAAGAAGAGACCCCCAAACCACTGAATAAATAAGAGTGAGGTTTTAGTGGGTAGTAGGCCATATATTCTGAGTCCCACACTATCCCGACATGGGATGTGCATAAATGCATTTTCTCCTCACCCCGGTCCCTATGGCCCGGCTTCAGCGCGCCATATGGGGCCAAGGGGGTCGCGGGCCGGGATTCCGGGATAGGGGGGTGGGTAGTTAGTCCGATCCCCATTCACGGAATGAAAAAAATTGACCCTTACAAAAATGGAAATTTGAGGACCAAAAACACTGATTTTGGTCATAACTATGCCACATCTGTTCAGGCACACCATGAAACTTTGAGGCTAAGCGATGCAGGAAAGAATGGAGATGCGGCAGAAGGTGCAGCAGGTGACAGGGGAAGTAATGGAGAGCCCAGAAAGAATGGAGACGCACAGCAGAGGCCTAATGAGGGCCAATGAAAGGTGGAGAGCACGACAACCCCCATGTGCTCGCTGTCAAGTGGCGTCGGGTTTGCCGGGCAAAGGGGGGCGAGGATCGAGCGGCGAGGAGAATGGGAATGGGAATATAGAGGTGCCGAGCTCGTTCTGAGCCCAGAGTGGATGTGCGCCTTACACTGAGTCCAACTTTCACTGTTGTCGCTTCTGAAACTATGTCGAGTTCTAAGGCTGGAGAGTCAGGAGAGGTCGTTGGTAGTGTTAATGCTATCGTAAGTTCACAATAGACTTGGAAATCATAGATGCTTACTGGAATTTAGGGGCCCTATCACGGTATCGTTGTTGTCGATGGAAAAGCTACATGCCCATCTTGTGGAGAAGATATCAAGGTCGGCGCAGGCGGTCTACAGAATCTCCTGAAACAGCACAAACCTGGAGACAGCAAAGCATGTCATTGCAATCTCGAGAAAAAAAAAAAAGCCAGTACTCACCAGCAATCCCAACCTGTGATCGGAGCATACTTCACAAAGCAACCAAAAGCCCTCATACCTCCAACCGTTCCTAAGCCAGCTCCTGTGATTGCATATGCGATGGAATCGACCTCTCAGACCTCCCAGGCCAGGACCCACGCGACAGGAATCACACCATGGACATCACCGGCACTTAATACGCGTGCTGTTAACCTCCTTGTGACACTGGAGAATGCAGTCACAAACTTACCAGTCCTTCCCGATGCGAGTGAATGTGACAAGATCGCTGTGTTTTCTGGAAGCATCCCAACCGGTCTGGCCAAAGAGGAAGCATGGGAATACCTTGACCCGATGCTGAATCGTTTCCTGGGCTTCAATAGGATGGCAGAGGGTATATTCAATGAGTTACGGGGTGGCACAAGGGGATTGTCCGCAATGGTGCGATACCTTAAAGACTTTGTGGGCCGGTATGAGATAGATGGTGCCCTGCTGGAGGGAAAGATACAAAGGCTTGTAAACGTTATTCAGACACAGTGCATGGCGACGACTAGATCCAATAATACTCACATTTGACTCATATTGGACTTGTGCAGTGCAATCGTGAAACATCCCGACGTTACCATCATCTCAGACGATGACGATTTCCCATCTGAAATGCAAAAAAGCGTCGTCAGTGTCAGAAAGCAGGCTTCCAATGCACAAGCTCAACCATGCTGTGGATACAAGCTCCACTTCCCCCGGGGTCAGCAGGCCCATACATCGTATCCATTCGCGCTCCATACCGCCTTCCCGTTGACTTGGGACTACAGCGGGCGACATGACGGCTTTTTCCTCGTCTTGCACTTTTGCACTGGAGTTGCTGGAAGAGATGGACGATGTGAACGATGTGATGACCTGCGTAACAACAAATATGTTCAGAACATCGTGGCAAGGTTTACGAATGGCATACATGAGAATGCGACACTTGTATACCATGGCATCGGCGGCCTTATCGAAATTGTACACCGGAAGACAAAAGCAGTCGATCTTCTTCGCCTTCGTTGTCGCAATGACTCGAAAAAGCTGATAGGAAAAGAAGGCGCCATCGATGTACACAAGCAGCTATTGATGGCTATGTCGTCGCAACGCATCCCTCGTGTTGACCAGGTCCTGTGCGTAGGATTTTGTCATGGCACTGGAATTCAAACTATGCTCGAACTAATCAAGAAAGCTGCAGAGGGATCATACCACCCAAAGGGATTTGATGAAAAGGAGGACTTACAAGCACTCCTATTCTTACGCCTAGGTGGCGCACGAGTAGCAGACATTGCCCACCGTATATTTGGGACGCCTGCGGTTACAACGATCCGGAGACATACCATTATACCCCAGATCCTTCCTTCGCCTTCTTTCCCGACGTCTCATGAGATTGAATGTAACATTGCCGCAACTTTCAAGCCTGTTTGCGATATTCTCAAGACATCTTTGCAAAAGATACTCCATGCTGTGATCATGTTTGACAAGATCTCAGTAGAGAGCCGCCTGCGTTGGGATGATAAGTCAAACAAGATCCTTGGGGTGTGCCGCGAGCATGGACAGGATACCAGTCTGGAGTTCACAAGTGAAGAGGATCTGCAATCATTATGGGAGGAATTGCAATCTGGGAAGATCCATTTGGCACACAAAGTGCGTGTTGATGCTCGTGGCGCTCTGCCCATCAATGGACTAACATGACACACTTCTGGTTTAATAGGCAACAGTCGGCGCGATAGGGATCTTAAGCCCAGTACTACGCCTTTACAGTGCACGGCCCATCCTTATCTCTGGGAGCTGTAAGCGCGAGACGGCAGAAGCTCATACTGCATTGCTCCAGGCTGTCGTCAAGGCCACAAATAGAAATCAGAACCTGACTAGTCTTCGAGTAATCTCATTGGCATCAGATGGGGAGTCTCGTCATGGAAAGGCCCTCGCAAACTTGACATATATCGCACCCCTAGCCCCATCTTCGCCCATATACCACCAGCTTATCCATCTCGACCTGATGGACTACTTTGTCAGGCCAGACGACATCACCGCAGATAAGGATTACAAACATATATTCAAACGACTCCGAAATGCCATTATTCGCGAGAATGGCTGTATTGTTTGTGGTGTCCACCTCACGCGCGCTGTTATTCGCAAACATTTTAGGGATTGTGGGTTCACTGATACCCATATCAACCGTGTACTCGATCCCACAGATAAGCAAGATGTCGTTCTTGCGTATGGTCTTCTGAAAGACCTTTGGTCACTGCCTCTGGCAGATCGTGATTCCAGCACTCTGACATACATCAAAGCACGCGACGCTCTGCATATCTATGGCGAGCTGTTGTATCACCTCATATTTCCATACATATGCGTCGAGCTTTCGCTTTCTGAGCAACTTGAACACCTCAGTGCGGCAATGCATCTGATCTTGGCACTCTATGTTCTTGATGACGCGCGATCACACCTTATTCCAAGTTCCCTGTTTATCGACATCGGTATAATGATTAAGAATGCATTCTTCTGCATTGCAAAAGCGAAAATCAACAACCCAAACGACCCATTCTTCTTGGTCTTACTGGGAACTGATCGACTGGAGTCCCTCTTTGGAATCCTTTGCACGATGGTAGGAAGCGACGCAAATCTCGATATACTACAATTGGCTCTTCGCATTACTTCAACTACGGAGGTCTCAACGATTCTAGCTAAGCACCCGGAATGGGATAGGAGCCCGCGCCGACTGTGTCTTCCTATGGTCTCTAAAAACTTGGATGCACTCTCAAACACTCTCGATCATGTAGGACCGAGGGCATATCTGAGTCCTGAGAAGCTTCATCCATCTGGTTTAACACTGGCGACGCCATGGAAGTGTGGACAGTGCGTCATGGAGGAGAAGCACCCATGGATCACATCTATCCTGCAATCTATCTCCTCCACCAAGAACGCGTCCATTCTGGCTCCATATGGAGTGAATCTTGTGACTTCTTCTCTCACAGGCGAGGACCACGGTGCTGGTATGGAGGAAGACACTCCTTCCCCCCAATTGGATAGCACCTTGTATAACCCTGCAGCACTGGATGCGACCTTGGGTATGCAAGAGCTCGAGGATGCTGTGGCTGAAAATCAATGGCGTCACAGCGAAAGCTATGGGCAGGGCGGTGTCTTGCATTCAGTACAGATCGGGGGGAAGGAGATGAAGAAGTCCCGTGCCCTCGCCCAGCAGTTTCGATATGTGACTTCAGCAAGCTCAACCGATCGACTTCGTCGTGTAGCGCAAGAGGGCCGATTCAAAGATATTGATGGACTCGCGGTTACTCACTCTCAGGCTGGAGACGCTCCCATCAGCAGCTCCATGCCTTTCGTCCTTCAACCCATCGCGACAATGATAGCCTGTGAGGACAAGCTATTCCTCTGTATTGCCGAGGTCAATGGACTGTTTCTCAATAACCAACCCGTCAATGGGATTCCCATCCCATTTCTCTCTGAGAAGACTGCTCAGGTGTCGTACCAAGGACTGCGCTTGGTACCTGCCAGTTACTCGGATGACCCTGATGGGACACACGATTGGAGATCCTCAGACTTGTTTCAACTTTCCACAAAGGTTCCAGGTGCAATTATTCTGCCTATCAATCCAGATGTCGTGTCCCACAACCCTTGCGACGCCTTCTTCCAGTTTCAGTCTTCTGAACTCATGGTGTTAGCAGCTAGTTTGCAAGATAATATAGGCCGCAGTTATCGCAGGGAAATCCCACAAGTTAAACCCTCTGAGTATTTTCCGTATCAAGAACATGACGGTAAGTCTTCGTGCCACCAGTATTGAAATAGCAAGGCGTTAACATTGCGTTAATTTCCACCAGGAAAAGCCTGTTTTATGATGGAGCAGATTGATCTGGACACTGGCCTTGTTGACCATATCGGCCTGACATGTCCGAATTGTCATCCCATCATTACTTTCAATCCATTACACGGGCAACGCGTTGTGGAGCATATTGGTGCTCATATACTCCATGACTCCTCGGTCGACCGCCTCTCTGAACTGTGCGGACTGTGTCTCCGGCCTGCGCCACTTTGCAAGATCGTTCTGAAAAGGGGGAAGGGGAAGACAGGGAAACATGCTATTGACGTGAAGGCAAGCTCCTGCCCCAATCTCTTGAAGTTTTCCATTGCCATCACAGCAGTGTGCTCTGTTTCATCCCCCTGTACAAATCGCCCCATTCTCTGCCCACACTGCGATGACTCGGAGTCGAGTCCAGTGGTTTGGTCTTACAATTTCCGAGTGCACCTGATCCGCAAACATCCTAGCATCCCCTTGGAATATCATAGCAATGTTACGACACTGACGAAGCTCAAGAAGGAGGGAATGAGGGGTATTTGGCAACGACGCCTCAAGCAACGGAAAGTGCGCCGGAAGTCTCAGCGCGCACCCCTTGTGATCTCGGAAACACACCGCTCGTGTCTTGTATTAAAGTACGTGCTTCTATTCAGTTTTATCAACAATTCAATTCAACTGATTTACGAATCTACAGTAGTAATGTGACCCTAGAATCGGACCCATCCGACGAGGACAGCTCCAATTACTCTTGCAGTGACCATAGTGAGGAGGTGGAAGAATCGGACAATGAAGGAGACCTCACACTGGCGGCTACAGGGGTAGACAATGGCAGAGTGCTACAAGACTTGGAATACGCTGGTGAGTGACAGTCGAAGCCGGGATGGGTTCCCTTGTTGATATCGAGTCCTTGTAGCGCAGTCCGTGGCAATTCCAGAGTCCATTCCAATCAGCACACCTGGGCCCGATGGCTCTGGTTTTCTCCAAGTCTCCATTGACTCCGAGGCAATGCACATGGGACAAATGCAAATGAAATCAAACCCTGTCGCCGACCGGTCTGAACCTGAGCCATCTGGTTCAGGTCTTCTGTTTTTTGACTCTGAGCCAACACGTGTAGGCCGTAGGCGTCGATGCCGGGACATGAGTGGCTTGTCCCTATGTCTGTGCGGAGATATCGTGCCCCCAGATAGTGTAGGATCGATAAAATGCCAGAAGGCGGGATGTGAGACAACTTGGGTAAGAATATTCGTTGATTTTGCAAGGCCCAAACTGAAACAACGCAGTATCATCTTCAGTGTGTTGAGATTAAGGACGCAAGACTACGACAATGGACCTGTGAGGCATGCACACTGACTAAAAAAGCACGGCACTGGTAGCTACTGTAATAATCGGCCACCTCTGAGTATGTTTAGATCCCTTAACCATGCGGGCATTCAGATACTCTTTCAAAGATCAATATATTTATCTTATCACCCATATATAGAAACGCCACTACCATATATGGATTAGCGCCCGCTTACATACTTAGTTAGTCCAAGCCCAATACTCTCTTCGAAAAAAATCGACCCCGGGTCTTTTTTTTCCATTCCGCGACCCCCTTGCATGGGGCTGACGCTCGTCTCCCGCCATGCGGCATGTATTTTCTCGATAGTTTAGTTATGCGTAGCTACTTATTGAGAAATACATCGCTTTCAAACTGCATGTCCGACATGTGACCCGGCCCGGGGGCTGTGTCGAGGTGTGCCAGTCGTGCACCTCGTTGTTTCCTCGAGCTTCGGGTCCTCCAACACGTTCGTCGTCTGTCCTATCCCCCCACCTCCTTTATTTTTCAACTTCTCTACACATTTCTTCCATCTCTTTGTTACGATGAACGACTCTTCTAGTACTAGGCTTCAGTTGCTCTTCGACACTGCCCTCCAGAGCTATGAAAAACAGACTGGGCTCAAATTGATCGACCACCCTCTCGCTAGACAGCTCGAGAATTGCCATACGGCCAACTCTGTCATGGATACTCTCCAACATCAAGCTTGGGCCAACACCGGATTTCGAGAGGAAGACAGCAAAATCATGAGATCCCTCAACCAGGTCGTCCATGTCCTCGACGCGCTTTGTACAAGCACGACTCTTGGAGAGGGTATTGGTCTGGTATGTCTGACGTAGTTTTTGTGTTCCCAATTTCTGATGCTCTTTCTGTAGCCATTCCCTTGTGCAAAGCCAATCTTCGCAGCGTTTGGCATCCTGCTTACCGTCTGTCTTTCCCGCTTCCAACTTGCATATCCTTCTGACGACGACTCACGTCCATACGTATCAGGAAATCAAACATCGCAACTCAAGCTATGGCGCACTCATCGACATGCTGGAGACTAGTGAACACTTCCTGGGCCGACTCAAAATGTATACCGGACTACCACTTACGGGGGACATGGCAAAGATTCTTGTAAAAATAATGGTCGAACTGCTTTCCACAATCGCCCTGGTGACAAGGCAGATCAAACAGTGTCGTCCGTGTAAGTGTGTCCATGCTGTCTATTATGAGTGAGTCGCTTTACTGACCACGGTGCAGTGAAGTTGGTGAAGAAGATTCTCAGGGAGAATGAAGTCGAGTCTGTGCTACAGAGACTCGATCGATTGACTCTCGATGAAGCTCGTACTACTGCAACCCAGACACTTGATGTCGTGCACAGTCTTATTCAGAACATGAGGGTGTTCGTGAATGGTGTGGCAACTCTATGTAGCAGGATGCATATTTGGTGTTGAACATCCTTCCCTCTAGACGGCAAAGCATCGGCAAACACTATCTGGGATTCTCTTAGTATGTTTGGTTAGTGAGATCGAGCTACTGTGTCCCTGACTGCGTTGTAGAAACCATGCAAGAAATCTTGGACAAAATGAACCAAGCACGATGTAAGCACATTCCTTTTACCCATGTCGCTAATCAGGGATATTGAAACGGCCGTACAGATAAGGAATCGCGAAGAGAAGCTCGAAAGTGGATTTCTCCCCCGGACCCATGGAAGAACCATATCACTGCTCGTGAATCTCACTATGAAGGGACCTCGAGATGGTTCGTTGAGGGTGACACTTTCGCAAAATGGAAATCGTCTGATCCAGATTCGCTACTCTGGATTCATGGGAAACGTGGGTGTCTGAGTCTCAAATGCTCCCATTTTTTGCTGAAATTGCCAACTTTGAATTTGCAGCTGGTGCGGGGAAAAGCGTTATCTGGTATGTTCGTCTCCTTGTGTTCTGCAGAAAGAATTTATCGGATTGTCCAGTTCCACCATCGTCGAGGACGTCTTCAAAATGCGAAAGCGAGGACTGGCCTCGTTGGCGTTTTTCTACTGCGACTTCCGTGATGTCAACAAGAAGAACCTTCGCGGATTGGTGTCATCTATACTACTTCAGCTTTGCGATCACTCTGATTGCTACTCCACCATCCTTTCCGAATTCTATTCAGCGCACGGTGATGGATCTCGAGAACCTAGTGACGATGAACTCATCAGATGTCTTGAAGACATACTGAGGCATCCCGGTCAAGCACCCGCTTATGTAATCATTGATGGTTTGGACGAATGTCCAGACACTTTTGGGATGCCTTCCCCTCGCGAAAAAGTTTTAGTCTTCTTGAAGAGGCTCGTCAACTTACACATCCAAAATTTGCACGTTTGCATCACGAGCCGACCCGAGGTCGACATTCAAGCCACCATTGATCATTTACCTTTCCGTACTGTATCCTTACACGACGAGAGCGGTCAAAGGCAGGATATTGTCAACTACATTCGATCTATTGTCTACACGGACGCGAATATGGAAAGGTGGAGACCAGAGGACAAGGAACTGGTGATCGATGTGCTGAAGAAGAAAGCTGACGGAATGTGAGACCTAAATGGAATGATATGCCAAGATGCTTGCTCACGTCTTTGATACAGGTTCCGTTGGGTATATTGCCAGTTGGAATTCCTGCGACGTTCCCTGCCCTCGCGTATCCGGCAAGCTTTGGACGAATTACCAGAGAGCTTGGATGGGACGTACGAACGCACGTTACAAGATATCAATGAGGCGAACTATGAATTCGCGCATCGGATCTTCCAATGTGTGGCAGTCGCATCTCGCCCTCTTCGTGTCGAGGAACTCGCAGAGTTCCTTGCGTTCGATTTCAAGGCAGGAGCAACCCCTACATTTCGTCCCGGTTGGCGGCCGGTGGACCCACTAGACGCTCTGTTGTCCACCTGCTCCAGTTTACTTGCGGTTGTAAAAGTCGAGGATTCCAAAGTTATACAATTCTCTCACTTTTCAGTGAAAGAATTTCTGACATCGACTCGCCTCACCGAAGCCAGGGACCCCATTCCCCGCTACTATATTTCAATGGCCCCTGCTCACACACTTGTTGCACAAGCTTGTCTGGGCATTCTCCTACATCTCGATGAGGACACCACCAGAGATGGCCTGAAGGACTTCCATCTCGCTAAATATGCGGCAGAGCATTGGGCAGACCACACGCGATTCGAGAGCGTGTCAGCCAAGGTGCATGATGGCGTGAACCGTCTGTTTGACCCGAGGTCACGACACCTTACGGTCTTGGTTCGGATATTTGACCCACGTCCCTCCCGCCCCCGGACTCGACGCCGGAAATCCACGGACCTGTCTCAGCTCAGAGGCAGTTCGTTACATTATGCTGCTTGCACTGGAATTCACGAGTTGATTCGGTTCCTTGTGATTGAACGCTCACAAGACGTGAACGCGCAGGATGATGAAACGTGGGCTCCGTTGCATCTCGCGTGTCAAGGTGGACATATGGCGTTTGCTCGGGTCCTTGTTGAGCATGGCGCGCAGGTGAATGTGGTAGACAAGTACAAGTGGACACCGCTGCATCTTGCGTTGAAAGGCGGACATGTGGAGTTTGCTCGGGTGCTGGTTGATCTCGGTGCAGATGTGAATGCCCAGAACAAGTACAAGTCGACTCCGCTGCACCTAGCATTGAAGGGCGGACATGTGGAATTCGCTCGGGTGCTCGTCGAGCGTGGCGCGGGTGTGAATGTACGGGATAACCACAGGTCTACCCCATTGCAGGTCGCATTGAAAGATGGACATGTGGAATTGGCCCGGGTGCTTGTCAAGCATGCAAATTCCCAGGACAATTATGAGGCCACATTGAACATCGCGTTGGAGGACGGGGATGTGGAATTCGCTCGGACGCTCCTAGAACTTGGCGCGGATGTGAATGCCCAGGGCAATTCCAAGTCTACTCCGTTGCATGTCGCGTTGAGGGGCAGACATGTAGAATTCGGTCAGGTGCTCATCGACCATGGCGCGGATGTGAATGCCCAGGACAATGACAAGAACACTCCCTTGCATCTCGCGTCGGAGGGCGGACATGTAGAATTCGGTCAGGTGCTCATCGAGCATGGCGCGGATGTGAATGCCCAGAACAATCACAAGTCCACTCCCTTGCATCGAGCGTTGGAGGGCGGACATGTAGAATTCGGTCAGATGCTCATCGAGCATGGCGCGGATGTGAATGCCCAGGACTATTACAAGTCCACTCCTTTGAATCTCGCGTTGGAGGGCGGACATGTAGAATTCGGTCAGGTGCTCATCAGGCATGGCGCGGATGTGAATGCCCAGAACGGTGCCGGTTCGACCCCGCTGCATCTAGATCCGAAGCTGGGCACGTAGGAGTGGTTCGGAAGCTTCTCGAGTGTCATGCGGACACAGGTTTGCAGGATATTATGGGTTGGACTCCGCTGCAGCGCACATCGAGTCTGGGTCATCGCGACATCATGCAATTGCTTTCGGATTACGAGTCTACGCGTCAGAGCACACTGTAATTTTAGCAGATATGTAGCTTTATGAGGTGACTTCCATAACCACGTGCGAATCGGAATAGATCGGTTACGTCGGAGATTCATCGCAATCATCAACATCAAAACCCGCCCGGGCCACTGCCCTCCCATCGTCCGAGTGGCAGAGCAACTCAACGGTTGGACATTTCTCCTATCTCGCCGCCCCATTTCCTTCGGTTGTTCCCGTTGTCCTCTCACCATTGCTCGTGATTTGTCTGGTTGCCATCACGTGGCGCCTCGATGACTGTACGCGTTTAGATGTATTTTCTTGGTTTCTATCGTAGTACCTATTCTCAGCCTTAGTGGGCATGCCCTTTCCTATGTTCTGTGCCCGCTGAAATATTGGCTATTGTTCTGACGGACTGTGTCATACATCAAAACTCATTCTAAGACACAGCAGACGATCCTTACAGCATACCATCACGAATGTACCCACCTACCCGCACTGCCTGCAAACCACACCCGGCCTTTCGGCAGGATGATTGTGGTTAGCGTCGGGCACGCACGCGCCCAACGCTCCGCAACCGTCGCCTCGTCATCGAGCTCATAACGCGACTCACCACTAGCCATGAACGTGAGAAACCGCAGGCCGGCAAAGGTTTCAAGCAGCGGTGCGGACGCCAGTAACGTGTCCTGTCCTCCGCACTCAGCACGGGTGTATCCATAGGAATGGTAGAAAGAGAAAACAGGATCATACGTACGAGATTGTATTGCTGCACGAGAGCGACGATATGTAGTGCCTCGAGGTGAGGCAGGTGTGTGGCGAGCTGTGGGAAGAGCTCGTTCGGTGCTGACGCGTCAACGATGAGGATTGTCAGGCGTCGGACGGGGGTCGAGGTCTGGGCAAGAACTTGGAGTGCGCGGTATCCATGTTCGGAGAACAAGGTGAGAGATATGCCCTCCACGGGTCGCGTTGCGATGACCTAGGGTGTTCCATTAATTCCAATCTGACAGAAAAGGGTGGGACACGCTGCTCAGGTATACAAGTACGTACCTCTCCGAGGGTGTCCGGATCAACATGAACCGACCGGAAGGTCTCGAGGTGCGGGAGAGCGGATGGCGGGAGCGTGAAGGGATCTGACGCGCACGAGAGTGTGCCCCGCAGCGAAAGGTCGCGGATTTCAGGCTGGGACCCAAGGAAAGCGGCCAAATCTGGGTCGAGCCTATAATATTCATTCAACTCCGCAGACTTAGGAACAGGTGAAACAACAATTCACGTTACCTGATGGAAGTTGCGAACGAGCGGAGCCGGAATGGGGCGTCTCTGGGGAATATCCATGCGAGGGCGCGGTGTCTATTTTCGTGGACCGATACCTCGACGCTCAGAGAGCGCAGCCGCGGAAGCCGCCTGAGGACCTTGGCTATGAGCAGCTCGAGCGCGAATAGGACTCTATTTTCGATGAAGTCGAGCGAGAGGCTCTTGAGGAGCTCGCACCGCGATGCGGGAGCATTCGCGAGCGACAACAAGAGTCGCACGGCGCGGCGGGCGGGAAGGTCGCCGATGTTGCGGTATAGGATGCGTTCGGCGATGGGGTTGAGAGATTTGCTGACGAGGAGCAGTGGGTGGAGGTCGTGGGGCCAGAATAGAAAGGTCAGTATGTGGTCGATGAGCTCCAAAGGGAGGGGAATCAGCGTGGCGCGTTTGCTCATGGCCATGGTCGTTGTCGTTGCGGTCATTTGGGTTCGCAGTATGATCCGAGGATGAGGCTGGGTTGGAAGGCCGGAATGATGTGGGTGCTGTACGGTGACAGTTTAGTGAACAAATTGAATTAACCACGGCGTCTGCGGCGTCCGAAATTGAAAGAGTCGTCCGCAATCCGGCCTAATCCGGCCCGCTTCCGCGCTTCACCCAGCAAGGCGTTGACTTGAGATTGAGGTGGGTCCATGCAGTACGATATTGTCTCTGGAAAGCAGGGAAAAAAGAGTGTGAGTCTATTACTATCACTCCATACGAAATATGAAATAAATATGAGTTTCAGGGTACCATTGTAATTTATTTATTTATTTCCATCATCGTCAACATATCTATTCAAGGTCACGCACTTGTACTTGTTCTCTCCTCGCCCCCAAATCTTGTTCATCAAGCCTTTCCGAATCGTCTGTTTGATCTGGTACGCCATCCTCGAGAATCCCTGACATACTGTATACGTGACCGTGAAACCCGTTTATCAAACGATTACGTGATGTCAGCGATGGAGCGTCACGTGATAATATTCCCACACGATCGAGGACAGCGCGTCAGTTGTTCGAGTTTGTTCATCGGTCACCGTTGTTCGTTCTCTCACGCTCGAGCCCACATATCCTGACCCCCCTGCAGCAACCTCATCCTCACGATGGCCACCCAATCCAAGATCCCATGGGACAAGCTCAAGGCAGACACCCTCCGCGCAATCTGCCGTGATTTTGGCGCGAACCCCGGAAAGCGCAAGCGCGAGGGCATGCTCGAGTTCCTTCGTGCAGTAGAGTCAACCGGCCGTGCGTCCCGTCTCCGTTCTCCCCATTCTCCCGCAGTTCTCTGATGAACACGTCCCCCGCGATGCTATCGCCCCCTGTTATCGGACACGTACAGTCGACGAGGCCCTGAAGCTCAACATCGAAGACAAGGACGACACCTCTCCCCGCCGACCATCAGTCAAGCGCGCCCGCCCAGCCGAGGAGCAGGCCGCTGGCGGTGCCGCGCCTGCCGAATCCGCCGCCGAGGGCGCTGGCAGGCCAAAGCGCAAGGCCGCCCCTGCGCCCGCGACTGAAGCCCCCGTGAAGAGCCGCGGTAAGAAGGCCAAGACTGACGCTGCGGCTCCAGCCCCAGCGCCCACGACATCAGCGGCAGCGGCGGCAGCACCCGCGTCGAAGGCCAAGAAGGGCGGCGAGAAAAAGGCCAGCGCTGCTGATGACGAGGCGGCCAAGGATCAACAGGAGGCGGATGAGGTGGATGCGCTCGCTGATGAGCTTGCAGAGAACGGGCCTGCGAATCCTGATCAAGGTGCGATTTCTTTCCCCCCCTTTTTTTCTCGTCCCTGTGTTATTCGCGAATGGCTGTTGTACTGACCCTGAGCCCGAACTGCAGAAGCTCCTAACGAGACTGGACCAAACGCTACGCCAGGCGGTGTTGTCATCGAGAGCTCTAAAGTTAAAGCCACCGTCATTAGTCAAGCCGCTTAGGCGCCCAAATGCCCCTTTCTCGTTGGGCCCTTGTACCTGAACACACGGGAAGGTTTTCGCGTCAATTTTTTTTTTGTTTATCTTTCCCTGTTGAGGCTGTAAAACTTTATCTGTCTCCTGATCGTTTGTCGTGTTGTTCTGTTCTTGCATCGTCTGTTTTAAGCTTGAGAGTACGGGCTTGTAATGGGCCTTGAAAAAGAAAAAATATATTGTTATTTTTCCTGACTGGACTTTTTACCCTGTGATCAACTGTCATCCCTCCAACGAATACTCTATATCTTTTCCATGGAACTCTTCCTGCATCCTCACAAGTCTCTCCAACATTTGCTTCCCTTTCACGTCTAATGTCTCTTGGAACGTTTCCTCTTTCATCCATTCTAGACCATGCTGTAGTATATTGCATGCCCGTGCTGACCCACCACGAGTGTCGCCCATACACGCATGCAGCGTCGCCCGCGGTCTGTTCGGGCTGTATGATGCGCAGTGAAGAATGTTGTTGTTGTAGAACACTGTTTCGCCGGCTACATGCGGCACAAGTTAGACGGAATAACACGTTCGGTAGTAGATTTGATCGTTCTGCGATCCACATGGACGTACGCCTCAGAGTTACCCTTATCGTACCGGGCATAGCGAGCGGATCGTCTGGTGCGGTCGGGTCGCTGGACAGGGCGCGCTGCGCCGCTGTATGTGGGGCCCGATGTGAGCCAGGGACAATGTAGAGCGACGTGTCCTCGAGGAGGGCTCTGCATGACGAATGCGGCGATCATTCCTTTCCGAGACGACATAGACATGCTCACGTATTCCACTGAACCTTTTTTCATCGTTTTTCGATACGCTCGGTTGAGGAGTAGCAGATAAAAAGAATTTTTTTCTCGTACCCCATAGTGTTGCACTGCGAGCGCCGCCCGCTCCTCGTCCTCACTGGCTGAGCCCTTCACGTCATCGCGGTGCCAGCACAACGCGAATTCAGAGCGGACGGGGTTCACGAGTATATTGAACAGTTCTGATGCCCAACCATACAATATGATACCCTCATGATCCGGAGTAACGGTGCAAGCGTGTAAGAACGACACCCACCCATCTGCAATTCCTCGTCCTGACACCCCAAGAGCATCCTCGCCGCGCCGCGCACCGCGTCCCCCGCATACCACCGCGCAAAGACGGGCTCCCCGAGCTCTGGGTGCATCGCGTGCTGCACGCCCCAGATGTCGTCCCCGGTGCCGTATGGAGGGAACTGCTTCCCCACCACGCGCGCGTGTGGCCAGGCGCCGGAGCGTGTGCGCGCCACAACTCGGTCTGTGGCGGCGAGGAGATCGGCGTGTTCGGAGGACGCTGTGAGTCCTGGGATGATCACGTAGCCGTGCGTGTCGTAGTGTTCTTTGAGCTCAGTGGGGGAAGTAGACATGTTTTGAGGGCGAGCCTGAGGGCAGCGGCCCGGCGGCATCGAAAAGACGGCATTTACTGTCAGGGTTGTGGGACAATCACGAGTTTGATGAACCATGGCTACGATCGTAGGGTCTCCCAGCACGTCAACTTCGTCACCCGCACCAACGCCAGCGCCCTTGCAACCTCAGACCCAGACTTACTTCGACATCGTCACCTCCAACCTCCTCAAATTGGGCGCGCTCACCCTCGAGGACTTCCACCGCGATCCATATCAGGAGCCCGCACCACAAGAAAACTTCCTCTCCAATCCGCTCTACCACGATGCGCCCGTCGCACCCCCTCTCGTCCTCGACGACAACCAAGACGGCGGCGAGAACGGCAAACCCGCGCCGACGCACGCCCCGATATTCGTCCTTCACCAGATCTGCTCGCAAACGTTTGGGAGCATCGACGCCCTAGATTATGAGATCATCGAAGAAGAGGGAAAAGAGAGTGAGTCTCTTCCTTCACCCATCTTATCAAAGCCTGCTCATCGCGTCTTTCCCATTTTTTGTCTCCACTTTTTGTGCAGAGAAACGGTGTATCCTCACTATCACGCGTCCAAATGGCGCGACGCGCTCGTACACCTCAAAACCAGAGTTTTCGCGCAAAGCAGAGGCGCGCGCTGCCGCTGCGGCCGTGGCAGTCGACATGGGCGCGATAGACTTTATCAAGCACGGTTCCCCCGAGGCTGTCGCGAAACGTGGACTCGTGCTCGCGCCCCTCGACGCGCCCGGCTCGGTCGAGACATCGACGAACGACGCGGAGGAGGATCCTGGGGTAAAGGAGATCGAGAAGTGTTGCATCGAGTGGCGTGCTGGGCGTGTCAAGCCGCGGTGGATATTCCTCATCGATAGCAAACCGAACGGGAGTGAGTCTTTCTTTTCCTCCCTCTCTCCCCTCCATGCTTTCCGCTTTTCATGGCTCGAGTTATTTACGATGCACTTGGGTGAAAACAATACCAGACTATGGATGTGCGCTACAAGTCAAACTCTCGATGCACCTCTTCCGCGTCTTCTCGGTCGACGTCGTCCATCCAACTTTCGAAGCCGCCAAAGCGATGTGCGCCGCCGACGCGATCTCCGAGGGAATCTTGGACTTTATCAAGTTTGGAAACGGACAGACTGCTCCGGCCGAGAGGCACCTCTTTCAAGAAGACGACGCGATGTCAGCTCCGCCGCCGGTCGCGCTCACCTTGCAGGGCTTCTTCGAGGCGCTCCCGCGCCCGTTACCGGAGCCCGTCGACGACAAGACGGTGGCCGAGATCAATGCGCCCGGTTGGCTGAACGGGCTCTTACAGTCTGCGCGTGGCGGAAAGTTCGAGCACAAGTTCATTTGGACGACCGACACAAAACTTGGCAGTATGTTTTTTTTTTTCGTTCGCATTGACTTTCGAGCCATCGGATATCCCACTGACCCGGCTTTTGGACTTTTAGCGCACGGCGCCGTCCTGCGTCTCACGCGCCCTGACGAGGTCCGCACGTACATGGTCGAGCCGCAGTTCCCGAAGCGCGCGGACGCGAAGAACGCCGTGTGCCTCGCATCACTCGCAGCGGGCGTTGGAGCATACGTGCGCTCTGTCAGCGGGGCTATCGAAACGAAGATATCCCCCGAGACAAAGACGCTCGTCCTAGAAAGCATACTCCCCTTCCTGACGACGGAATACACCAAGTATTGGCCAAACAGGCCGCCCGAGATGTTTGAGTACACGAAGGATCGCGATGGTACGCATTGTTTATTTTGTAGCCTCAGCCGAACGATTGTGTGACGCTGATGACGCGTACGCACCACCAGCGTGCGGATGTGTCCTGACGCTCAAGCTGACGGGGGAGCCCGAAGAGCACGAGAAGCGTTCTTGGACGGTGCCAGCTGATTTCCGCAACAGGAACGACTCAAAAATCGCCGTGTTGCACCTCGCGTTCGAGCAGGGCGCGATCGAGTTCCTCCGTTTCAGAGGCGAGCCCCCGCCCGAGGGGTACAAAGTCGAGCTGCCCCCACCACGCGAGTCGAAAAAGGCAAAACGGAAGGGGACGGACGGGGCGGAGAACGAGGGCGAAGGCCCCAACAAGAAAAAGCAGAAACTGCTGAGCCAGTCGGAGCAATTCCTCGCATCGGCCAAGTTGCCAGCGAGGCCCGCCGTGTCGTCCCGATCGTCTACCGGTAGTTTCGCGCAAGCGCGGACACCCGTCAACACCGGTACCGCTTCGAGTTCTGCGGTATTGTTACCGCGTCCTGGCTACATTGACCCCAAACCTGAGCCCGGTGAGCTACCGGCTGAGCCGCCCAAGGAAGAGCCGGAGCACCTTCCCGCGAGCCTTACACGACGTCCAGCCACACAGCCCTTTGAATACCCACCTCGTCATACCGCCGAATCGTCGTCTTATAATCGTCTCCGCGGTGACCCCACCGGACCGACTCCCTATGACACTCGCGAACATGGGCACCAGTACGAGCCCGGCGGCGGCTCGTGGTATGAAGGTCCAGGCGCTCATGCCCCAGATCTGTACTACGCGCTGCTACCAGCATCGCAGGTGGAGCCCTGGCACATGGGCCATTCTGGTCACATGTACCCCGAGGAAGGAGGTTATCGTCGACCGTATTGTGATCCCGACTATGGCCAAGATTATGACTATGACCTAGCCTATGACTACGATTATGACTATGACCATGAGCGGGATCGCCGCGCCGCGCCGCCTCCGCCCCCGCCCCCACCACAACCACTGGTGCCAGGCCCAGCGCATGGGTATGCAGACTTTGAGAATTCTGGCTATGATTATGGATATGGCCACGACCGTAACTACTCTCACGACCACGGTCACATGCAGCACCCACCACCGCCACCACCACCCCATCCAGCTGAATCAGCTACTGCCTCGATGTCTGGGCCACGGCGAGGTGGCCCACCTCTCCGAAGCCCGCCACGTGTATGGCAGCCAGGACCTCGCGCCGCAGGGGCGGAGGCGAGACAGGTTGGCACGGGCGAGTCGCGTACCCCGCCTACGCTGCTCCCTCGTGCGTCTGCTACGGCCGAACCAAAGGCACCGCCAGAATCGACTTCGGCAGTGGCACCAGCAGCCGTTGCGGTGTCATCTTCGTCATCATCATCGTCATCCTCCACACCGGCTGTGCCGTTAGCGATTACGCGTACGGCCCCCGAGCAAGCAGCGAAACCAACTCCGTCGCCATCGCCTAGCAAGGACGAACTGTTCGGTACGTTCGTTTAAACCCCCCTTCCCCCTGTCCGCCGGATTGGGTGACGAATGGCTGGAATAGAGTATTGTGGAGTACATGGGTACCCACGCCCACAATTCTTCTCCTCTTTTGACGATTCAGGGAACGTTGCTGTCGAACCAGGAGTCGCTCCCACGACCACCACTGCTACTGCGTCTGCCGCTAATGTGCGGTATAAAGTATGGGTCGTCCTGGGTCCGGAGCGTCTCGAGTTGCCGACGACATACACCGGAATCAAGGAAGGCGAGGAAAAAATGGCGCGGAAGGTACTGCGCCACTTGCGTTCGCGAGACGTGGGAGAGGGGATGGAAGGGTAGGTTCTGACAGGTGGTATCCGATATTTTGGCCCCTCCTCACCTCCTCCCTTTACTTACTTTCTCTCACCTGCTCCCCATTTCATCCTTCCAAATTGATAGAACTTTGAACGCAGTCATTTCATGCCGCTGGTCCATCGTTGGCTGTTGGTACATAAGTACAATATAACGGGGAAGACCAATATATCGCAGTACGGCAGGTGCTAGATTTCGTGAAATAGAGGATCATGTCAGTCTGCAATCCTAGAGTAACAAACGGTAACCATCATTCAGTTGGAGAATGGGCATCCAACTCAGTTGTGAGACCTGGACCACCCCGATCAAAATGACATGGCTCGGAGTAATATGGTGATCCGCGATGAACCAGCGTTGATCCGGTGACCTTCGATTGACCCGTGTCTGCAAATTTGTCAATACGCATGCACTCATGTGCAGAGTGTGTGAGCAACCGCTGGTGTGACAACGAGTGGTACGATTCCAGAATCTATGTCGGTGATGATAATACAAATAAAAAACCGTTCAGTGAGATATATACATCATCCTCGCCATTTTACGTAGAGGGAATAACCTGCTTGATAATTGATACGCTGGGGTGGTTCAGCATCGAAATCCAATCCGAGAAGCTCCCTGAGTTCCCTGACGACACACAGTGAGTGAGATGACACCGAGACACATCGGACATTGCGGTATGTGAATTTTTACTGCCTTGTTGATAGCGATATCTCACCATCTGCGTTCTTACGTCCCATCGACGCTATTTGATAATTCCTCCAAAGCCTGCCAGATACGCGCGGGCAGGCAATTCCTGAGGAATTCCAACTGATACGAAGCCCAACCGAACCTGTATTACAGATATTAGCGAGCGTCCTGGAAATTCTGCCATTTAATCCTCACGTTCCGTCAACGTTTCTCGTGAGCACCTTAATAACCAGTTCCTTGTCCTCAGTTCTCCATATTCTCATCTTCGCGTCAGTGTTGACAACAGACATGACGTAGTTAACTATGTCCTGCCGTTGTCCGCTCTCGTCTTCAAGGGCGACAGTAGGAAAGGGTAAAGGGTCAAGGGCAGTTCTGATGTCAGCCTCGGGTCGGCTCGTGACGCAAATGCGGAGATTTTGGAGATGTAAGTCGACGAGTCCCTCCAAGAACTTCAAAACCTTTTCGCGAGGAGAAGGTATACCGAACGTGTTTGGACACGCGTCCAACCCATCGATAATGATGTAAACTGGCGCTTGCCCTGGTTGTTTCAGCATGTGACTGAGACATCCTATGAGTTCGTCGTCACTAGGTTGTCGTGATCCATCACAGTTGGCAGAATGGAAGTCGGAAAGAATGGTGGAGTAGGAATCCGAGTGGTCGCAAAGCTGTACTAGCAGAGATGACACCAATCCGCGGAGGTTCTTCTTGTCGTCATCCTCGGAGTCGCAGTAGAAGAACCCCAACGAGGCGAGTCCCCGTTTCCGCATGTCATCAACGTATTCGACGATGGTAGAGCTAGCCAGCTCCATAAATATTCGCTGTGGAAATGGAAATGCAAGCTGAACATACCAAATGACACTCTTCCCCGCACTAGCTACGAATGCAAGATCGTCAATTTCGACAAAAAATGGAGGTATGGGAGACTCAGACACGCACATTTTCCATAAATACACAGTAGCGAATCTGGGCCAGACGATTTCCATTTCGCGAATGTATCACCCTTGACGAACCATGTCGATGTCCCTGCGTAGCGCGATTCCAGGGCAATGTTGTGATTTCTCCACGGGTCCGGAGGGGAAAGCCACTTTCGAGCCTCTCTCTGTAAATCTTTCCCTACGAGACCGTCTCAATGTTCTCTATCGATATGGGTAAAAGGAATGGCCCACGTCGTGATTCGTTCATCCAATCCAAGTCTCCTTGCATCATTTCTAGTAAACCATCAGAAACATAGACAGGATCTTCTTATCCCTCACACATACTTAAAGCATCTGAGATAGCATCTCCCGATGCTTTGCCGTCTATTGTTAACGACGGTCAACAGAGAACGTGAGTCAAAGCGGATCGAGTTGGCTCACCATCCATGACCACCCTCATATTCTGGACGAGACCGTGGACAACATCCAAGGTTTGTGTTGCAGTCGCACGAGACTCATCCAGGGTCAACCGATCGAGTCTCTGGAGCACCGACTCGACTTCGATTTCTCCCAGAATCTTCTTCACCAATTTCACTGTGTCGTGTTCAGTCAAGGACTAACGGACAGGGATGCACTCACCTGGTCGACTCTGCTTTATCTGCTTGGTCGCGATTGCGAAGATGGAAAGTAATTCCACCATTATCTTAACGATAATTCGTTGCATTGCCGGCATGACGGGTAGATCGATATTGATCTCGAGTCGGCCCATAAAGTCTTCGATGGTCTCTAGTAGATCGATAAGCGCGTCATAGCTGGATTTAGCGCCCTTGTCCGCCTGACACATTGGACGTGAGAAGGATACGGGATTAGGAACCGGAAAGACGGACAGTGAGTAGGATGCCAATGGCTGCGAAGATTAATTTTGCGGGAGGGAACGCCTGTCGATCGAGCGTCAGGAACTGGGAATACCTCAAAACACCATCCGACGTACCAGGCCAATACCCTCCCCAAGAGTTGTGCTTGTGGAAAGCGCGAGGAGAACGCGGACTACTCGCCGGAGGGATCTCGTGATTTGGCCATCAGCCCCTCGAAAGTTTCTCAGGTTCCGACCTTGCTGTTGGAGAACGTTCATGACAGAGTCGACAGAATGACAATATTCGAGCTGCTTGGAGAGAGGATGATCGACCAGTTTCAGCCTTGTCTGTTTCTCATAGTTCTGCAAGGCGGCGTCGAAGGGAGGCTGAAGGCTAGAACCTGAAGAGTCGTTCATTGTATGAGAGTAGAAGTGCTCCTGTGTCCATTCCCCCAGCTTATCCGTTGAGAGGTGGGTAACCTGCTTTGCACGCGGTGCTTCAAATACAACATTGGATAGTGTTGCCACCGTAGCGGTCTCTGCCTCAGCTCCTGACCCAGCTCCGTCTCCAAGTAAAAGTTCTTCATGTAAACGCAATCAAAACGGGGGCCATGCAACCATGATTCTCCTGAACACTGACCGCACCGAACTTTCCGTATCGCCGGAGCATGATTCCGGAGGTGTCCTAGCAATGAATCTGGCTCCAGGGTGTCCAGTGGCTACAGAAGTGAGGGTGATGGCACTAATACTAATCAAATAAACTTACAGAGCTGACAAGGAATTCAAGGTCATCATCGTGGACAAGTGCCACGCAATCGGGCGCTTGCTATTCGACTCCAGTTAGAGTGGAATAGCCGCGCGCAGTGACCCAGCCATACTGGCGTACTTACCTCCACAATATACTCCAACAAAACATGAAGGGGATCCTGATACTTCGGAACATCAAACAAAGAACGGAAGACGATAGGCAGTGTGACGAACGCCAGTGTCGGCAGGCATGCCTATCAGTTTCAGACGCGCGTCAGATCCCGGATCGATGTCAGGTTCAGGCATATCGGGAGCAGGTCCCGCCAGTCCCCGAAGTCTTGGCCATCTGTGTAGGAACCGGACGACACGGTACCCTCGGATGAATACGCATTGGTTCTCGGGTAGGTTCTAGTATCGGATATCAAGCAGGGGTGAAGCCGGAAAATGGTACAAAAAACTACCTCACCACTGGGGCCAAGTTTCAAGTCCCCCCCCGTCGCGCTTCGCTCCTCCAGATGGACCCCCGAATTGCCGGCCGTTTGGACAATGAACGATAGTTGTGTGCCCCCCCGGCTCTCGGAGAAGACGACGTTAACCCATGACCTCGCGAGATGACGCCCAGTGACAAGAATGATATCCTCCATGCGGTTGACTCCCAACCCACTATTTTCGGCGACCTGCATACAGCAGTCGATATTCTTTACTAACCATTTGCCAAAGTCGCCTTGAGCGGCCGTATCCTCGCATGCTGCAGAGAGAGGAAGGGATAGTAATGCGCCTTGCCTTCCAGAACATGAAACCGTGACCTGCGCGTCGTCATCTGGTCTGATACAATGAGATGTAAGCAATGAGAATCCACGCTAGAATCCCAATTTACCCTGAGGCATGAATGTTATGTCCAGAATGCTCTTTGGTAACATTCCTCAAGCAGAAATCTTTGTGGTTGTCTCTATCCCTGCGGATATGTTGTGGTGTCTTTGGTTCCAGTCTCGGGGGATACACTGGACCGTGATCATCGTGAGTATCTGGACCGGATGGGGAATCTTCCAGAAGTAAAGCATTGAACACATCGAGTGCTCCCCTTTATCATCCCCTCGCCGTCGCTTCTTCGGAGGCCGTCCCTTTGACGCTTACGTCTTTGGCACGTTTGATGGCGGATTTTCCCTCGGCGATTTCCAACGCGCCACCAACCGTCTCCTACGCCCTCTCCTTGATTGGTAAGTGCCGAGTCGACAGCTTGGCCCTGTCCCTTCTAGACCCCGAACTTTTTCATACCACAGACCTTTACTTACCGCCTTCTATATCCCATACTTCTTAACCGTTAGTCTTCGATGAGTACCACCCCGCGCATGTACATATTCTCTCGTAGCATGTCTGATGGCCTTAGGCTAAGGACAATAAACAAAAATTCAAAAATTCAAAAAAAAAAAAAAGCATTGAACAGACGATAAAAACAGCCCCCGCGAATGAAGCCGACATCGCCCACTTCTACGGAATTGTATAGCCCCCCAGGACCTGGATTCCATAGGGCATGTCCATGACCAGGATACCTGATGGCAAGCTCTTCACGGAAAATGTTACAGTCATCCATGAGTATGAGCGACAAGGGTTAAGTTCTGTTATCAGGAGATAAGGCGACCACTGGCACGGTAAGACTCTAGGTTTTCCGGCCCGATACGCCGAGACCTTGACGTGTCCAGCTTCGGAGTCCGGACACTGTCCGGACGCTAGGTGTCGACCAGAAATTGTCCTGCGCATTCACATCCGCGCCATACTCGATGAACACCTGAGCAAATTCCACATGTCCGCCAATCGACGCAAGATGCAACGGAGTCTATTTGTCATTGTCCTGGATTCCGTCCCCAGTCCCATACGGAGGACGTGCATGCGGCTAAGTGCTGGAGCATGTGTGCGCCTCAACTCGATCTGTAGCGGCGAGAAGGTCGGCGTGTTTGGAGGGCGTAGTGAGTCCTGGGATGAGTCATGCGTATCGTATTGTTCTTTGAGCTCAGTGGGGGGAGTGGACATGTTTTCAGGGCGAGGGCCGCGGCCCGGCGGGATTAAAAGACGGCCTTCACTGTCAGGGTGGGTGAGGCAATCACGAGTTTTATGAACCATGGCTACGATCGTATCTCCCAGTACGACAACTTCGTCACCCGCACCAACACCAGCGCCCTCACAATCTCAAACTCAGACCTACTTCGACATCGTCACGTCCAACCTCATCAAATTGGGCGCGCTCACCCTCGAGGACTTCCTGCGCGATCCATATCAGGAGCCCGCACCACAAGAAAACTTCCTCTCCAATCCACTCTACCACGATGCGCCTGTCGCACCACCGTTCGTCATCGATGACAACCAAGACCGCGGTTAGAACGGCAAACCCGCACATACGCCCGCACCAATATTCGTCCTCACCAGATCTGCTCGCAAACCTTTGGGAGAATCACGCCGTAGATTATGAGATCATCGAAGAAGAGAGCAAAGAAAGTGAGTGTCTCCCTGCACCTTCCTTATCAAAGCCCCCTCATCGCTGTTTTCCTTTTTCCTTTTTTCTTTCTCCACCTCCTCTGTAGAGAAAATATGTATCATCACTATCAGGCGTCCGAATGGCGCGACACGCTCGTATACATCGAAACCAGAGTTTTCGCGCAAGGCATAGGCCCACGCTGCCGCGGCGGTCGTAGTGGCCGGCATGGGCGCGATAGAATTCTTCAAGCACGGTTCCCCTGAGGCCGTCGCAAAACGTGGACTCGTGCTCGCGCCCCTCGACGCGCCCTGCTCTGTGGAGACATCGAAGAACGACGCAGAGGAGGATCCTGCGGTAAAGGAGATCGAGAAGTGCTGCGTCGAGTGGCGTGCTGGGCGTGTCAAGCCGCGGTGGATATTCCTCATCGATAGCAAATCGAACGGGAGTGAGTCTTCTTTTCCTCCCTCTCTTCCCTCCGCCCTATGCTTTCCGCGTTCCATGGTTCGAGTTGTTTACGATGGACTCGGGTGAAAGCAATACCAGATTATGGATGTGCGCTACAAGTCAAACTCTCGATGCACCTCTTCCGCGTCTTCTCGGTCGATGTCGTTCACCCAACTTTCGAAGCCGCCAAAGCTACGTGCGCTGCAGACGCGATCTCCGATGGAATCTTGGACTTTATCAAGTTTGGAAACGGGCAGACTGCTCCAGCAGAGAGGCGCCTCTTTCAAGAAGACGACGCGATGTCAGCTCCGCCGCCGGTCGCGCTCACCTTGCAAGGTTTCTTCGAGGCCCTCCCGCGCCCGTTGCCGGAGCCCGTCGACGACAAGACGGTAGCCGAGATCAACGCGCCGGGTTGGCTGAACGGCCTCTTACAGTCTGCGCGTGGCGGAAAGTTCGAGCACAAATTCATTTGGACGACCGACACAAAGCTTGGCAGTATGTTTTTTTGTTTTTCGTTCGCATTGACTTTCGAGCGATCGGATATCCCACTGACCCGCCTTTGGACTTTTAGCGCACGGCGCCGTCCTCCGTCTCACGCGCCCTGACGAGGTCCGCACGTACATGGTCGAGCCGCAGTTCCCGAAGCGCGCGGACGCGAAGAACGCCGTGTGCCTCGCATCCCTCGCAGCGGGCGTTGGAGCATACGTCCGCTCTGTCAGCGGGGCTATCGAAACGAAGATATCCCCCGAGACGAAGACGCTCGTCCTAGAGAGCATACTCCCCTTCCTAACAACGGAATACGCAAAGTATTGGCCAAACAGGCTGCCCGAGATGTTTGAGTACACGAAGGATCGCGATGGTGCGCATTGTTGATTCGTTAACTAAGCCAAACGATTGCGTGATGCTGATGACGCGTACGCATCACTAGCATGCGGATGCATCCTGACGCTCAAGCTGACGGGGGAGCCCGAAGAGCACGAGAAGCGTTCTTGGACGGTGCCAGCTGATTTCCGCAACAGGAACGACTCAAAAATCGCCGTGTTGCACCTCGCCTTCGAGCAGGGCGCGATCGAGTTCCTCCGTTTCAGAGGCGAGCCTCCGCCCGAGGGGTACAAAGTCGAGCTGCCCCCACCACGCGAGTCGAAAAAGGCGAAACGGAAGGGGACGGACGGGGCGGAGAACGAGGGCGAAGGCCCCATCAAGAAAAAGCCGAAACTGCTGAGCCAGTCGGAGCAATTCCTCGCATCGGCCAAGTTGCCAGCGAGGCCCGCCGTGTCGTCCCGATCGTCCACTGGTAGTTTCTCCCAAGCGCGGACACCCTCCAACACCGGTGCCACTTCGAGTTCTGCGGTATTGTTACCGCGTCCTGGCTACATCGACCCCAAACCTGAGCCCGGTGAGCTACCCGCTGAGCCGCCCAAGGAAGAGCCGGAGCACCTTCCCGCGGGCCCTCCACGGCGTCCAGCCACACAGCCCTTTGAATACCCACCTCGTCATACCGCCGAATCGTCGTCATCTTATAATCGTCTCCGCGGTGACCCCACCGGACCGACTCCCTATGACACTCGCGAACATGGGCACCAGTACGAGCCCGGCGGCGGCTCGTGGTATGAAGGTCCAGGTGCTCATGCCCCAGATCCGT
>Ga0307510_10000606_pt1 | contig 36344 bp, 36 predicted proteins | sample 12_EM_MG_FD_207224 | JGI IMG/M metagenome (GOLD analysis project Ga0307510, IMG submission 207224) | Populus trichocarpa ectomycorrhiza microbial communities from riparian zone in the Pacific Northwest, United States - 12_EM | ecosystem: Host-associated > Plants > Roots > Unclassified | place...
GCTGTGAGCACGCCCTGGTTCCCGACTCATCTGAACTTCGACGGCTATGCCACCGCACTGAGCCAGCAGGGGCCAAATCTCCTCACCAGTCTGGTCATTGCGGTGGGGAGCGTGGTGTTCAGCCTGATCATCGCGAGCCCGGCCGCGTACGCGCTCGCCCACGTCAACGCACGCTGGGTCGGTCCCGTGCTGTTCGGGATCCTGATCAGCCAGATGGTCCCCGGCATCGTCGTGGCCAACGCCCTCTACAGCGCGTACAACGACGTCGGACTGCTCAACTCGATCCCCGGTCTGATCCTCGCCGACTCCACCGCCGGTATCCCCTTCGCGATCCTCATCCTGCGGGCCTTCATGGGCAACATCCCGGCCTCGGTGATCGAGGCGGCCCGGGTGGACGGGGCGGGCAGGGTGCGGGCGTTCGTGTCGATCGTCCTGCCGATGAGCAGGAACGCCCTCATTACGGCTGGGCTGTTCACGTTCCTGTTCACCTGGAGCGACTTCCTCTTCGCGCTGACCCTGACGACGACCGAGGACGTCCGCCCCGTCACCCTCGGCCTCTACCAGTACCTCGGCTCCCACGTCAGCGACTGGAACGCGGTGATGGCCACCGCGACCCTCGCCTCGGTCCCGGCTCTCGTGCTGCTGCTGGTGGCACAGCGCTACATCGCCACCGGCGTGACCGGCGGAGCCGTCAAATGACCCGCCCCCAGGGCGACTTCGGAGAAAGGCAGAACCTCCCTGTGACCACGTCTTCCGCACCGCCCCCGGCCCCGATCCGCGTGACCGTGTGGGGGGAGAACCGCCACGAGAAGATCGAGGAGCACGTGGCCAAGATCTACCCGCAGGGCATGCACACCACGATCGCCGAGGGCATCAAGGAGAACCTCGGCGACGCCTGCGCCGTACGCACCGCGACACTGGACGACCCCGAACACGGCCTGACCGAAGAGGTGTTGGCCTCGACCGACGTCCTCACCTGGTGGGGACACGCCGCCCACGCCGAGGTGTCCGACGAGGTCGTGGAACGCGTGCACCGGCACGTGCTGTCCGGCATGGGCCTCGTGGTGCTGCACTCCGGCCACTGGTCGAAGATCTTCGTCAAGCTCATGGGCACCAGCTGCACCCTGCGCTGGCGCAACGAGCACGACCGCGAGCTGGTGTGGACGGTGAACCCAACGCACCCCATCGCCAAGGGAGTTCCGCATCCGCTCGTCGTCGAGGAGGACGAGATGTACGGGGAGTTCTTCGACATCCCCGCCCCGGACGAGCTGGTCTTCGTCAGCTCGTTCACGGGCGGCGAGGTGATACGCAGCGGCTGCACGTTCCGCCGCGGTCACGGCCGGATCTTCTACTTCAGCCCCGGCGACCAGGACTACCCCGTCTACCACAACAAGGACATCCGCCGGGTGATCGCCAACGGCGTGCAATGGGCGCGCACGGACCGGCCCGAGCGCAGCCACCCGGTGCTGCTGCGCTACGACACCGACGACTTCTTCAACGGCGTGGACTACTCGGGGCCGCTTCGATGACCCACCGGACCATCCCCTGCGGGCCCGACAACCCCCTGCGCGTGCTGGTGGTCGGGGCCGGCTCCATGGGACAGCAATGGCTGACCACCGTAACCGCCGCACCCGAGACCGAACTCGCCGGCATCGTCGATCTCGACCTGGACGCGGCCCGGCGGTCGGCGGCCGATCTGGGCCTGCCGGACCTCCCGGTCGGCTCCGACGCGGTCGCGGTCGCGGCCGGCACCGGCGCCCAGGCGATCATCAACGTGACGGTCCCGGTGGCCCACCACCCCGTCACCACCGCCGCGTTGTTCGCCGGGCTGCCCGTCCTCGGCGAGAAGCCGATCGCCGACACCCTGGCCCACGCCTTGTCCCTCGCCGCCGCGTCCGAGGTGAGCGGCGAGCTGTTCATGGTGAGTCAGTCCCGGCGCTGGAACCCTCAACTCTTCGCCCTGCGTGGCATGTTGGGAGGTCTCGGTGCGGTCGGCACGCTGACGACCGAGTTCTTCAAGGCGCCGCACATGGGCGGTTTCCGCGAGGAGATGGCGTACCCGCTGCTGATCGACATGGCGATCCACGCCTTCGACTCGGCGCGATTCCTGCTGGGCGCGGACCCGGTCTCCGCCTACTGCCAGGCGTACAACCCGCCGTGGAGCTGGTACGACGGCGACGCCGCCGCGAGCGCCGTCTTCGAGATGGAGGGCGGTACGCGCTATGCGTACAACGGCAGTTGGTGCGGTCCGGGCGCCGAGACCTCGTGGAACGGAGTGTGGCGGGCGAGCGGCGAGAAGGGCTCGGCGCAGTGGGACGGTGACAACGAGCCCGTGCTCGTCGCCGACGTACAACCCGCCGAGCGGCCCCGCTCCCCGTACTCCGACATCGCCGGAGCGCTGCGGGTCTTCGTCGAGTCACTGCGGACCGGCAGTGTGCCCATGGGCGAGGTGCACGAGAACACCATGAGCCTGGCGATGGTCGAGGCCGCGGTGGAATCGGCCCGGACGGGACAGCGCGTGCTCGTCGACGACGTCCTCGACGAGGCGTACGCGACGGCGCTGCGCGAGGAGAGCCGCCCCAACGTCCGCGCCGCCCTTGCCAGTTGGCCGTCGGCCCGCGGCGCCCTCGCCCCGCAGCAGGCACCGCCCGCCGCCACGTCCGCCTGACGCCCCACCGATACGGAGGATCCCGTGCCCCGCCCTTCGCCCGACCCCGTGTCCGGCCGCCCGCGCCTCGGGGTGGCGATGATCGGCCACTCGTTCACGGGAGCCGTGCACTCCCAGGCCTGGCGCACCGCGCCCCGGGTGTTCGACCTGCCCTTCGACGTCGACATGACCGTCGTCTGCGGCCGTGACCCGAAGGGCGCGGCGCGGGCCGCCGAGCGGCTGGGGTGGGGTGACTGGGCGGCCGACTGGCGGGAGGTGGTCCGCCGCGACGACGTGGACGTCGTAGACATCTGCACACCCGGCGACTCGCACGCCGACATCGCGATCGCCGCGCTGGCCGCCGGCAAACACGTGCTGTGCGAGAAGCCCCTCGCCAACACGGTCGAGGAGGCCGAGCGGATGGCCGCCGCCGCGCAGGTCGCCGCCGAGGCCGGCGTCCGGTCGATGGTCGGCTTCAACTACCGGCGCGTGCCCGCCTTGGCGCACGCCGCGCGGCTGATCGCCGCGGGCCGGATCGGCGAGGTGCGGCACGTCAGGGCCCAGTACCTCCAGGACTGGATCGTCGACCCCGAGTTCCCGCTGGTGTGGCGGCTGCGCAAGGAACGGGCCGGCTCCGGCGCGCTCGGGGACCTCGGCTCGCACGTCATCGACCTGCTCCAGCACCTGACCGGCGAGCGGCTCACCGGGGTGTCGGCGACGCAGGCCACCTTCGTCACCGAGCGCCCCCTGCCGAGGGAATCCAGCGGGCTCTCGGCGCGGGCCGGGGAACAGCGCGGGCGGGTGACCGTCGACGACGCGACCGCGTTCACCGGCCGGCTCGAAGGGGGCGGACTCGTCGTGGTCGAGGCGACGCGCTTCGCCACGGGACGCAAGAACGCGATGCGGATCGAGGTGAACGGCTCACGCGGGTCGGTCGCCTTCGACTTCGAGTCGATGAACGAGCTTCTCCTGTACGACGCCGCCGACCCGGAGACGGAGGCGGGATTCCGCCGGATCCTGGTCACCGAGCCCGCGCACCCCTACCTGGGTGCCTGGTGGCCGCCCGGTCACGGCCTGGGCTACGAGCACGCGTTCGTCCACCAGGTCCACGACTTCCTGACGGCGGTGGCGGACGGCGGGAGCGAACCGCGCCCGTCGTTCGCCGATGGCCTACAGGTCCAGTACGTCATGCAGGCCGTCGAGCGCAGCGCCGTGGACTTCTCCCGCTGGACAAGCGTCGGCTGACCACATGGCACGCGGCAGCCGCCCGCTGATGAGCTGATGAGTGGGGTCCGTCATGAGAGAGCGGGGATCCGCTCAGCTCGTCGCCTTCTCTCCGGTCGGGCCCACCGCGAACCACGTGCCGCCGACGGTGATCTGGACCTGGCCGTCCTGTCGGCGAATGGCCCCGACGTCCTTCGGGTTCACGCCGGCCAGGTAGACGTTGCCGCCCTCTGCGGCCGGCACCCTTCGCTCGAGTGGCACCCAAGGCGTTGGCCCAAACGACGCGGGCCCGGGCATCAACTCCCATGCCCCAGACCCGCGTTGGCCGCGCCGAGCCACTCCCCGCATACGGACCGCACACCAGCCCGGCAACAACCAGGAACCCAGCGGCCGAAATCGAGGAATCCCCTGTTCCCCGGCCTTGATGTGACGGAAGATCCCCGTATGACTCAACATCAGAACGGCCCGGCGTCGGCGACCGGCGCGGCCGACTCCTACCTGGCGGGACTCCGTGAACGGCTCGCCGCCGACGGGTCGTTGGTGACCGCGACCGCCTGGCGCGACCGCCCGGTGACGATCGGCAGCCGGGCGGACCGCAAGGCGCGGTGGTTCGGCACCAAGGCGGAGCTGTTCGTCCTCGCCGCCTCGGTCCCCGAGGTCGACCAGGCCTTGCTGACCGAGTACACCGGGTGGGCCCTGGACTACGCGAAGAGCCTGCGGGGCGGCCTCGCCGGCGCCCGCAACGCCGCGCTGATACTGCCCGCACTGGTCACCGGCAACGCCCAGCCGGCCGCGCGGACTTGGGCCGCCCAGGACGCCCGGGTCCTCGGAACGTCATTGATCGGGCGGCCCATCACCGTGGAGACGTCGGGATCGGGAGTCACCCGGGTCACCATGTACCGGGGCGGAAGCATGTACGGCGGGATGTTCACGGGGCACGTCCTGGAGAAGGCCGCGCTGTATTTCCCCTAGTACTGCCCGCAGTTGGCCGAACAAGGACCCGGGCCCGGGCCCAGACCCCGGCCCCCTTCAGCCACGCCAGCCACGCCAGCCACGCCAGCCACCTCAGCCGATCGGCTCCGGCATCGGCCGCACGTCGTAGGCGAGGCTGATCGCGTCCCCGGCCGCAGGGTCGCCCAGTTCGACGCGCCAACCGTCCGCGAACTGGTCGACACCCGAAGCCATCGGAATGGTCCCGGAGATCAGGACCGTCCCCGGGATCAGGTCGCCGCGGGAGCGCAGGACGTCAACCCAGTAGGCCGGAGTGAGGAGTTCGGCGAGCGTGCCGGTCTGGATCTCGGTCTCCGTGCCCGCGTGGCTGACCCAGGCGCGCAACGTGATCTCGTCGATGCGGGCCTCCACGTCCGCCAGCCGCCAGGCGCGACGGGCGAGGACGTCGGGGCCGGCGTTCTTGCTCCACGCCACCCCGTGCACCTCCAACTCACGATCGGTGTGATCGCACGCGGCGGTCAGCAGCAACTCCCCGCCCTCCGCCACGACAAGCGCCCACTCCGCCTCGCCGGACGTGCGGCCGTGCTGGACCGCGACACGCTCGGTCTGCTGGGCGAGGTACGGGGAGACGGGGTAGAGCGCCGGCGTAACGGACGGGCCCGGCACACCCAGCTCGGCGAGTTCCGCGACGTGCGCGGCGACATCGTCCTGGCTCCGCCCGGCGTACCCGGCGTTGAGGACCTGCACGACATCGACCTCGCGCGTCGATCCGTCGGGCAGTTCGAAGGTCAGCAGGGCCATGAGGGCACTCCCAGAGTTCGGGGAACGGTCCGCGGATCCTGATTTCTCCGCGGTTAACTTCCGGCGCAGGGCTTGCGCATACGACCTGTATACAAGAAGTATGCCGGAAGGTCGATGTCCCCGAGCAAGGATGGGCCCCATGCACGACACCCCGAAGAGCGACGCCGTCGCCCCGCGGAGCGACACCGACGCCGCGCGAAGCAGTACCGATGCCGCGCGGAGCGACACCGCGGCGAAGCGCTCCGGTGTCCGCCGCGCCTTCGTCGCGAGCCTCACCGGCACGGCCCTGGAGTGGTACGACTTCGCCGTCTACTCCGCCGCGGCCGCCCTCGTCTTCGGCGATCTGTTCTTCCCCTCCGAGGACCCGCTCACCGGCACCCTCCTCGCGTTCTCCACCTACGCGGTCGGCTACCTCTCCCGCCCCCTCGGCGGCTTCGTCTTCGGCCGGCTCGGCGATGTGATCGGCCGCAAGAAGGTGCTGATCGCCACCCTCGTCCTGATCGGCGTGGCCACTTTCCTGATCGGTCTGCTGCCCGCCTACGGCACGATCGGCGTGGCCGCGCCGATCGCTCTGGTCGTGCTGCGCTTCGCCCAGGGCGTCGGCGTGGGCGGCGAGTGGGGCGGCGCGGTCCTGCTGTCCAGCGAGTTCGGCGACTCGCGCCGCCGGGGCTTCTACGCCTCCGCCGCACAGGTGGGCCCGCCCGCGGGCAACCTGCTCGCCAACGGTGTGCTCGCCGCCCTCGGCGCCCTGCTGACCGAGGCGCAGTTCGAGTCGTGGGGCTGGCGGGTCGCGTTCCTGCTGTCCGGCGTCCTGGTGGGCTTCGGGCTCTGGATCCGCGCCAAGCTGGAGGAGACCCCGGTCTTCAAGGCGATGGAGGCCGAACAGTCCCGCCCCCAGACCCCGATCCGCGAGGTCTTCACCACCCAGCCCCGCGCCCTCACCGCCGCGATCCTGTGCCGCGTCGGCCCGGACGTCCTCTACGCGATGTTCACCGTCTTCGTCCTGACGTACGCCACCCAGGAACTCGACATGTCCCGCGGCTCCGCCCTCGCCGCCGTCCTCATCGGCTCCTCGGTCCAGGTCTTCCTGATGCCCTTGGCAGGCGCCCTCTCCGACCGCGTCAACCGCCGCCTGCTGTACGGCGTTTCGGCGATCGCCGCCGCGGTGTGGCCGTTCGTGTTCTTCCCGATGGCAGCCGGCGGCTCCTGGCTGCCGCTCGCCGCCGGAGTCCTGGTCGCCCTGGTGATCCACTGCTGCCTCTACGGCCCGCAGGCCGCCTTCATCGCCGAACAGTTCTCACCCCGGCTGCGCTACACCGGCTCCTCGCTGGCGTACACCCTGGCCGGCATCATCGGCGGCGCCATCGCCCCACTCCTGTTCACCACCCTGCTGAGCGCCTACGACAGCTGGGTACCGCTGGCCCTCTACATCGCCCTCGCCTCCGCGATCTCCCTGGTCGGCGTCCTCCTGGGCCGCAACCCCGAGGCCGCCGTGGACGAGGACGAACAGCTCTCCGCGCCGAAGACCCGGGCCGCCGTGGACGCCGCGCTCCCCCACTGACAACAGCCGCCGAGCCCCGACACTCACAAGGAGGCACCGCCCATGCGGATCGCCCTCAGCCAGCTCACCACCGGCCCCGACCCCGAGAAGAACCTGCGCCTCGTCGAGGAGTGGACGCGCCGCGCCGCGGACGCCGGAGCCCGCGTCGTCGTCTTCCCGGAGGCGACGATGGCCTGCTTCGGCACACCACTGACCCCACTCGCCCAGCCCCTCGACGGACCCTGGGCCGACGGAATCCGCGAGATCGCCCGCGCGACCGGCACGGTCGTCGTGACCGGCATGTTCACCCCGGCCGACGAGGGCCGGGTGTCCAACACCCTGCTGGCCACCGGCCCCAGCGTCGAGGAGTCGTACGACAAGATCCATCTCTACGACGCCTTCGGCTTCCGCGAGTCCGAGAGCGTGGCTCCGGGTTCCCGCCCCGCCGTGATCGACGTGGACGGCGTCCGGCTGGGCCTGGCCACCTGCTACGACGTCCGCTTCCCGGAACTGTTCCGGGCGCATGCCGACGCCGGGGCGGTGGGCACCCTGCTGGCGGCCTCCTGGGGTGCCGGTCCCGGCAAGCTCGACCAGTGGCAACTGCTCGTGCGGGCCCGCGCGTTGGACGCCACCGTCTGGGTCGCCGCCGTCGGCCAGGCCGATCCCGGCACCGGTCCGGGCCCGGTGCCGACCGGCATCGGGCACAGCCTGGTCGTCGGCCCCGACGGGACCGTACGGGCATCCCTCGGCGCGGAGCCCGAGTTGCTGGTGACGGACCTGGACGTCGACGAGGTCGGCGCGGTCCGCGAGAAGACGTCCGTACTGGCGAACCGGCGGCCGGAGGTGTGGCGATGAGCGGGCCCGGGCTGGAGTTCCACCGCCCCGACGGGCCCTGGCGGCCACCGGTCGGCGCGGGACCCGGCGTCGAGGAGTGCGTCCTGGCCGAGGACCCCGAGAGCGGCCGGCGTACGGCGCTCGTCCGCTGGACGCCGGGCACGGACACCTCGGCCGCGGGCGTGGCCCTGCACGACGTATGGGAGGAGGTGTACCTCGTCGAAGGGGCGCTGCACGACCTGACACTGGACCGCACCTTCACCGCGGGCATGTACACCTGCCGTCCTCCGGGCATGCCGCACGGGCCATGGACCTCGGCGGACGGCGTGACGATGCTCGTGATCACCTACCCCTGATCCGGGCGGGCGCGCGAGCGCGCGTCCCCCGGCAGCGGGGGCTCAGCCGTCGAGGAGCACCCTGAGGGTCGACTGGAGGTGGTGGTCGATGGCCGCGCACGCGGCCTGCGCGTCACCGGCGGCGAGGGCGTCCACGATGGCCTCGTGCTCGTCGAGCACCGCCTTCTGCCGGCCCTGCTGGTTGAAGACGGCGACCACTCCGGCGCGGACCTGGCGGCTGCGCAGACCGTCGTAGTGCCGGTCCAGAAGGGTGTTTCCCACGGCCGACACCAGGGACGCGTGGAAGCGGTGGTCCACGGCGATGAACTCCCGGGTCTCCTCGGCGCCGGTGAGCGCGCGCTGCTGGTCCAGCAGGGAGCGCAGTTCCTCCAGGGGCACCCGCCCGGCCGCGACCAGCCGCTCGGCGGCATACCGCTCGACCAGGCCGCGCAGTTCCATCAGCTCCCGGACCTCGCGCCCTGTCAGCGGCGCCACCCGGGCACCGCGCTTGGGCACGAGTTCGACCAGGTCCTCCGCGGCGAGCATCAGCAGCGCCTCGCGGATGGGGGTGCGGGAGACACCGATACGATCGGCCAGCTCCTGCTCCGACAGGAAGGCCCCCTGCATCTCGGGGTCCGTCAGCACCGTGTCCTTGAGATACGCGTAGGCCTTCTCCCGACCGGACGCCACGGCAACCCCCAGACATCGCATACAGTTTGTATACCGACGCTACCACGCACGTTCCCGCCCAACGGAGCCGTGGGGACCGGCCCGCGCCCTGCCGCCGGGAACCTGCGCCGACGCGGGAGCTCCGCTCTGTGGATAGAGTTCGACGGACTGGACTCCGATCAGAGCCCTTTGACGTAACGGCCTGGTGTTCGGCACACGGCCACGCCAGGCAGAGGGTGCAACACACCGAAAGTGACAGAATTGACCATGAGCAACGTCTACTTCGACATCACCATCGACGGCGCCCCCGCCGGCCGCATCGTCTTCAACCTCTTCGACGATGTCGTCCCGAAGACCGCCCGCAACTTCCGCGAGCTGGCCACCGGGCAGAACGGTTTCGGCTACGCGGGTTCCGGCTTCCACCGCGTCATCCCGCAGTTCATGCTTCAGGGCGGTGACTTCACCAACCACAACGGCACCGGTGGCAAGAGCATCTACGGCGAGAAGTTCGCGGACGAGAACTTCACCCTGAAGCACGACCGCCCGTACCTGCTGTCGATGGCGAACGCCGGCCGCAACACCAACGGCTCGCAGTTCTTCGTCACCACCGTCGTCACCTCGTGGCTCGACGGCAAGCACGTCGTCTTCGGCGAGGCCGTCGAGGGCACGGAGATCATCGACAAGATCGAGTCCCTGGGCTCGCAGTCGGGCGCCACCAAGGCCAAGGTCGAGATCGCCGCGTCGGGCGTCATCGAAGGCTGAGCCAGACACCGGAACAGCGCAATTCCGTACGTGGGCCCCGAGGACGATGCTTCGTCCTCGGGGCCCGCGGCATTTCCGGGCGGGCAGGCCCGTCCACAGCCTCGACCACTTCCCTACGATCGCGGCGAGTGTCGAGGCGGCACCCCAGTCCCTGGGAGCAGGTCATCTGTCGAGGATCCGCGATCACGGCCGATGGCGGAAGCTGATGCGCATCAGCCGACTGTCAGCCCAGTCTTCGAGCCGAGTCGGCCGGATAGTGCCGGGGTCGTGGGGCTGACTGAGATCCGCCACGATCTCCGCCAGCACGGCCTGACGTTCAGCTGGGTCGGTGACAGGCGTGGCCCGTGCGGGCAGATCTGCACGGATCCCGTTCTTGAGGTGGAAGGTGAAGTCGGGATCGGCGAGAAGGTTCGCATGCCAGTCGGTCGCGGCACCGCCGGCGCCGCTGCACAGGTAGGTGGTGCCCGCGGCTCGGTAGAAGAAGATCTCGATACGGCGTGCTCGGCCGGTGCGGCGCCCCAGCGTCGTGATGTCGATGATCCGTTCTCCGGTGCCCGCGGCGGGGGTGATCTCGATGGCTCGTCGGATGTGGCCGGGCAGGTGGGACAAGGACGCGTCCCGTGCGGAGTCGTTCGACCCGGTCGTGCCCGGAGTGCTCATACGGTCGCGGTCTCGGCCTGAAGGGCGGGGCCGAGGAGGAGTCCACCGTCGATGACGTACTCCGACCCCGTGATGAACGACGCGTCCGATGACGTGAGGAACAGGAGCAGACGGCTGACCTCGGTCGGCTCCCCGAGCCGGGGGACAGCGAACGGCTCGGGTGAGTAGAAGTCGGCGATCGCCGCGACGGCGCCGGCTGCTGGTTCGTGGATGAAGGAGGTCGAGATCACGCCGGGGTGGATCGTGTTCACCCGGATGTGGTCGCGGCCGAGCTCGAGTGCCGCCGTTTGGGTGAGGCCTCGCACGGCCCACTTGCCGGCGACGTACGGCGCGTAGTGTGCCGTGCCGCCCAGGCCCATGGTCGAGGCGACGTTGACGATGGCTCCCCCTCCTGCGCGGCGCAGAGCGGGGGCTGCGGCCTTGATGCCGAGGAAGGTCCCTGTGAGGTTGACGTCGAGGATGCGCGACCACGTGGCCCGCTCCGTGTTTTCGATTGTCGCAGGCGGATTCTGCACGCCCGCGTTGTTGACGAGCACGTTCAGGGCGCCGAAGGCGCTCTCGGCGGCCAGCACAGCGGCGGACCACGAGCTCTCGTCGGTCACGTCAAGGTGGACGAAGCGAGCGCGGGTCCCGAGCTCGTCGGCGAGAGCGGCGCCGCGTTCCGCGTCGATGCCGCCGATCACCACATTCGCTCCCTCCGCGTGAAAGGCGCGCACATGGCTCGAGCCCTGGCCGCCGGCCCCACCGGTCACGAGCACGGTCTGGTTGTCGAAGCGGGGCATCAGCTGTTCCTTCGGTACGGGGGTGAATGACCGGGATCACCAGTGATGAACGGCGGCCAGTGGTGAGCCGGGCGACTCACCATCCCCCTGACGCTAGGTCGGCGACAGTGGCGAGTCAAGCCACTCACCTCGTATGCTCGGCCCATGAGCAGGATCGTGACGACGTATCACCAGCGCGTCGCCCAGGAGAAGCGCGAGCTGATCGTGACGGCCGCGACCGCACTGTTTCTCGAGTTGGGCTACGACCGGACGTCGCTGGCGCGGATCGCAGAGTGCTCGGGCGTTTCGCGGGCCACCTTGTTCAAGCAGTTTCCGAGCAAAGCCGCCCTGTTCGACGCCATCGTGACCGAGTCCTGGTCGACCGCCGGCGAGGAGGATCCCCCGCCGGCAGGCAACGTCGTCGACGGGCTCGGCATCATCGGTCGCCGCTACGCCGAGCTGTTGGGCCGCGCCCAGATGACCGACCTGTTCAGGATCGTCATCGCCGAGCTGCCGCGGTTCCCTGAGCTGGCCCATGCGCAGTTCTCGCACGGGAAGATGCCCTACTTCGAGTCCGTACGCAGCTACCTCCAGGCCGAGCACGAGGCGGGAACGGTGCGGGTCGAGGACGTGGACCTCGCAGCCACCCAGTTCCTGGGCATGATCTCCAACTACGTCTTCTGGCCGACACTCCTGGTGCCGGGCTGGGAGGTGAGCGCCGAACGCGTCGCTCAGGTGGTCGACGAGGCCGTACGCACCACCGCCGCCCGGTACGCCGCGACTGGACCAGGGGCGTCCGCCAACGACTGAGTCCCGCCGACCGCGACAGCCTCCCGCCGCCACCAAAGGCGCTGATGCCTACGCAATCGGACTTCTCTCTTCTTCGCCAGCGCCTACTGAGCGTGAAATCGGGTTGTCATCGGCCTGAGCAATGACTCGGTTTCGGTTCCGCCAAGGCATTCGCCAAGAGATCCGTCGAGTCCTCCGTCGAAGCCCCCCGCCGACGAGGCGCTGGAAGCCGTCAGCTGTGCAAGGTCCGGCGCAGGAAGTCCGTGATCAGGTCCATCGTGCGCCGGGTGGACCAGGGCCGCCCGACCTCCTCGTCGTCGAGGACGGCCAGGTCGCCGTGGCCCGCGCCGAGGAGGACGACGCGGGTCGAATCGGCTCCGCGCGCACGCAGGGCCTCGTGCAGCAGCAGCGTCTGGCTGGGCGAGATGATCGGGTCGGCGGTTCCGTGCAGGAGCAGGAAACCGGGCAGCGCCGGCGCGGAGTCGAGGTGGCCGATCGGATTCGCCTCGGCGGCGGCCTGCGGAGCGTCGGCCAAAGACAGGCCGCTGGTCCGGCCGTTGACGAACATCGCCGCGATGTTGTCCGCCCCTTCGAACCTCGCCCGCGTCGCCGGGTCGAAGTCGGCCATGATCCGGGTCAGGTCCGAGGCACCGAAGTTGTCCACGACGGCCTGGACCGCGGCGTCGGCGTCCGTGGCCTCGGGGTTCACGACCTCGGCGTCCGTCGTCGCGGGATCGGACAGGGACCGCCCGCCGAGCACTCCGGTCATCGCGACCAGGTAGCCTCCGGCCGACTCGCCCCACAGCGCGAGGCGACGCGTGTCGATGCCGTACTCCTCCGCATGGGCACGCAGGTGGCGCAGCGCGCTCTGCACGTCGGCGACGGCGTCGCGGAAGGTGGCCTCCTGGGGAATGGTGCGGTACTCGATGCTGGCGACCGCGAATCCCGCCTCCGCCACGTAGGCCTTGGTGTCCGGCGACAGCTCCTTCCTGGAGATCATGAATCCGCCGCCGGGGACGTACACCACGAGCGGTGCGGGTTCGTCCGTGTCGGGGATCAGCAGGTCCAGCCGTAGCGGGACCGGGTCGCCGTCGGCGCCCGTGCGCGTCGCGTACACGATGTCGTGCCGCTCGGAGAGCTTCCGCTTGCCCAGCGTGATCTGGGGCTCGCCCGTGGGGTCTACGACGATGCTGGTGCTGGTGTCGCTCTCGGCCACCGACGTGGCGAAGGCGAGGTCGACCCGGAGTGTGGCGCCGGCCGGGGTGAACTCGGGGCGCGGGGTGGTGGGTTCGGGCATGGTGTCACTTCCTCTGGGGTCGGGAAGGCGGCGAGCGCCTTCGCCGAGGTGGGGGCCGTCAGCTGGTCAGGAAGGAGTCCAACAGGCTGTTGACCAGGTCCGGCCGGGTGGCGAAGGCGAAGTGGTCCGCGCCGGGCAGTTCGGCCAGGCGGGCGCGGGCGAGGGTCGTGCGCAGGTACAGGGAGACTCCGATGGGTACCTCCTGCCCGATGGTGCCGGCCATCAGGAGGGTGGGCGCCTCGATGGCCGGGAGCAGCGCCCGGTCGTCGTCCAGGGAGATGCTCTCGAAGAAGCCGAGCAGGGTCCGGACGCCGGCTTTGCGGCTCATCTCCCGGAACCAGGCGCCGAGTTGGGCCGCTCGGGCGGCGTCCACGTCGGCGAAGACGACCTCGGGGTCGAGCACGGCGTCGGTGATGCCCTCGATGCCGCCCTCGGCCGCCGCGTCGGTGAAGTGGGCGATCCCCTTCTCGTCGAAGCCGTAGGGCCAGTCGGCGGAGCGGCGGAACTTGGGCGAGCCGTTGATGACCGCCAACTTGCCCACGAGGCCAGGGTGTTCGGCGGCGAAGCGCAGCGCGACGTGTCCCACGGAGGCGAAGCCCACCAGCATCGGGGCCGTGAGTTCCAGGTGCTCGATCAGGGCCGCGAGGTCGGCGACGTAGAGGGCGGTGACGCCGGGCACGTCGGGCGGAAGCTCGCTGGAGGCGCCGTAGCCGCGCAGGGCGAGGAAGACGTTGCGGGCGCGGGTGTCGAAGAACTCCTGCTGGGCCGCCCAGGACCGGGAGTCGAGCGGCAGGCCGTGCACCCAGACGATCACCGGCGCGGCGGGGTCGGTCAGGCCGGTCTCGTAGTAGGCGATGCGGCCGCCCGGTACATCGAGGTGGCGGGCCTGGTCGAGGCTGAGGAGGGTGATCGGGGTGGTCGTGGGCATGGCGGGGGCTCTCCCGGATGGTGTGCGTGGGTCAGGACCGGGCGGAGGGGCTTACAGGTCGGGGGGACCGCGGGGTCCACAGGTCGGTGGGACCACACGGGTCCACGGGTCGGTGGGGGCGCAGGGGTCAACAGGCCGGTGAGAGCGCAGGGGTCAACAGGCCGGTGAAAGCGCAGGGTTCTACAGGCCGGTGGGGTACGTGACGCCGTCCAGGCCGGGGACGACGACCTTGGCGGGGTCGTTGCCGGCCTCCACGAGTTGGCGTACGGCGAAGTCGGTGACGCAGGCGGAGAGCAGTTGGCGCGGGTCCTCCAGGACCATGCGCAGCCGGGTGGTCATGGCACGCCAGTCGTCGGGGCCGTGGATCACCGGCATCTCACTGATCTCCGCGACGGCGGGGTCCGCCACGTCGGGAGCCGCCAACTGCCCTGGGGCGTAACGGGGATAGCCGTCGAACATCACCTCGCCCAGTTCCACGGTGGCGCGGGTGTTGAACCAGATCCGGCGCAACGGCTCCTCCAGCGCGGCGACTTCCGTCAGGTCGCCGTCGACAGGGGTGGCGAAGGTAGGGGCGTGCGGGGCCATATAGAGCCGATCCAGGGGCAGTTGGTACTCGGAGGCGCCCAGGATCATGGTGGCGACGCTGGAGGTGTTCCAGGTGACGCCCGCGGTGGGGCGGCCCTGTTGCCCGGCGATCACGACCATCGCGCGGGCCCAGTCGATCTTCTGGGCGGTGAACCAGCGCAGGATGCGGTGGGAGATGTCCAGGCCGGCGAGGAAGAACGTCGCGATCATCATCCGGTTGACCGGGACGGGCAGTTGGTCGCAGGGGCCGCCTTCCAGGTAATCCTCGCGCAGGGTACGGGAGTTGAGGTACGACTCGTCGGCCAGGGCGGCGCGCAGATAGCGGGCGGTGACCGCGCACGCGTAGTCGACCATGTCGGCGATGGCCTGCTCACGGCCGCGGTACGCGTCCACGGCGATGGTCTCGCGCCACAGCGCGGCGCTGTTGGCGGCGCGGGAGCGCTCGACCTCGCGCAGCAGCCGCTCGGCCTCGGCGCGCCAGCCGAAGTCGGCGTATTTCTCGCGGAGTTGGACGAGGGTGGCCACGGCGGGGCCGAGGTGCGAGACGCCGGCCAGTTCCTTGAAGCCGCGGGTGGAGAGGCGGAAGCCTTCGACGGTGGGCGGCCGGCCGTCGCCGGGATAGAGGGCGAAGTCGGCGCTGGTGGCCACGATCAGCGGGTCGGCGCCGCCGTGCTCGACAGCGGCTCGGGTCAGATGCGAGCCGATGCTGCCGGGCCCGGCGGTGTAGGTGGTGAACAGGTCGACGAGTTCGGGGCTTTCGTGGAACGGCATCGGCGCGGATCCTTTCTTCAGAGGGCGTGGACCTGGCTGACGGCTACTGGTCGAAGCGGTACAGAACGGTCCGGGCCGCGAAGCGGACGTCGGCGGTGAGGCTGTTGCTGACGGCGACCAGCAAGCCGCCGTCGTGGCCCCGGAGGACGGCGGCATCGGTGGCGCCCGTGGTCGGGAAGGACCGCACCGGCGTGAGGCGCCCTCCCGAGAACCGGTAGAGCTCGGAGTCCAGAGCGGTGACGGGCTCGGCCTGGGTGCCGAGGATGAAGTTGACGCGTACGACGTACAGCCCGTGCTCGGTGTCGAGGACGGCGAACTCCCGCGCGCCGAGCCCGTCCAGCACCTGGTGTTCGACGAAGCGCTCGCCGTCCCAGCGCAGCAGCCGCGAGGGGCTCGCCAGGCAGGCGACCAGCAGATAGGTCTCGCCCCGCGGGTCGGTGAAGTGGGCGAAGGCGCGGCCGTGTCGGGGTGCGAGGTCCTGGACGTGCTCGAACTTCTCGCCGTTCCAGCGCAGCAGCACCGAGGGGCGCACATGGTCGGCGTAGGCGAGGAAGTGGGCGCCGCCGAGTTCGAAGGCGTGCCAGTTGTAGCCCCAGAGCGCGTCGACGTCCTGGAGTGCGGTGAAGCGGTTGCCGTCCCAGGTGTAGACGCGGGAGGGCTGGTTCTCCTGCTCGTGGCCCGGGACGGTCACTCCCTGGGCCAGGGCGAGGAAGTGCCGCTCGCCGATGGCGAAATGGCGCCACTGCTTGGCCGCGAAACCCTGGATGCGCTGGAACGGCGTGAACCGGGTTCCGTCCCACTCGAAGACCGTGGAGTCGGTGGTGTATTCGTACGGCCCCTTGCCCGAGCGGATGTCCGCCACGGCCAGGAAGGCGCGCTCGCCGATCCGGAAGAACTCCGCGTCCTCGCCGCCGGGCGCCGGCAGGGTCTGGAAGGGCTCGTAGCTGTCGGTGCCCTCGGCCCGGCGCAGCAGAAGCAGTTCGGTGTCGCTGTCCCCGCCGTTCATGCCGGTCGGGCTCCCCGGGATGTCGTAGGCGAGTTGGGGAATCGCCAGCAGATGCATGCCGTCGAGCTCGAAGGGCTCCACGGCACGCGCCCCGGACGTGGGCAACGCGGCCACCTCCGTGAGGCGGGGAGTGTGGGCGGCGGACATGTGGTTCCTCCATTCCAGGTACGGCAGCAGTTCGGTGTACGGCGGCGGGGGCGGAGGGCGACTCGGTCAGCGAGGCCGGTCGGGCTGGAGCAGGCCGTGTGCCGCCAGCCGGGTCAGCGCCTCGACCGCCGCGTCGCCGTCCGCCGCGTTCTCCGGCGGGGCCACGAGCTGGCAGAAGCGCTCGATCATGGCGACGACGGCGAGCGCGGTCAGCCGCGCGTCCTGGTCCGGCACGGCGAGCCGACGTGCCTCGGCCACGTGCGCGGTCCAGATCGTGACGTGCCGCGCCCGCATCCCCTCCCAGTGCGCGGCGAACTCCGCGCTGACCAGCGATGCCTCGTATATGGCGGTCATCTCCGCGCGGTGGTCGCAGTAGATGTCCCAGTAGGCGCGCACGTGCCCGCGGATGTCCTCGACCCCGTCCAGGGCATGCCCTTCCCCGGACTGCTCGACCACGCGCTCGCGCAGGGCGGCGGCGAAGTCGTCCGCTATCGAGCGCAGCAGGTCGTCCTTGTCGGTGAAGTACCGGTAGAAGATCCCGGCCGACTTGCCCGCCTCGGCGGTGATGTCGCCGATCTTCGTCGACAGGTAGCCCTGGCGCGCTATCACCCTCAGGGCGGCGGCCTTGAGCTCGGCCGCGGAGCGCTCGCCCTTGGACGTGGTGGTTGCGGGCATGGGTCCTCCGGCGTTCGCGTCACCATAAAAGTAAATCTGAATTCAGTTTCAGTTGTGGGTATGTGTTTGTCAACCCGGACAGAAACCGGCACTACGGCGGTGATCAGCGACCGACGACCTCTGGGCCCCCGGGAGTCACCAGCCCCGTCTCGTACGCGACGACGACCGCCTGGGCCCGGTCGCGCAGGGAGAGTTTGGCGAGGATGTGGGACACGTGGGTCTTGACCGTGGCCTCGGAGAGGGTGAGCCCGGTGGCCAGTTCGGCGTTGCTCAGACCCTGGGCGAGCAGGCGCAGGACGTCCAGTTCGCGGGGTGTGAGGGCGGCCAGGTCGCGGTGGAGGGAGGCCGTTTCCGGGGCCCGGCGCGCGAACCGCTCGACCAGCCGGCGCGTGATCGCGGGGGCGAGCAGCGCGTCACCGGCGCGGACCGTCCGGACGGCGGCGACGAGGTGTTCCGGCGTGACGTCCTTGAGGAGGAAACCGCTGGCTCCGGCGGCCAGCGCCGCGTAGACGTAGTGGTCGAGATCGAACGTGGTCAGCATGACCACACGCGGTGCGTCCACGAGACCAACACCGTTGAGAATGCGCCGCGTCGACTCCAGCCCGTCCATGTCCGGCATGCGGATGTCCATCAGCACCACATCGGGCCGGGTGCGCCGGACCGCGTCGACGGCTTCGGCGCCGTCGACCGCCTCGGCGACCACCTCGATGCCGTGGGCGTCGAGGATCAGCCGGAACCCGGTCCGTACGAGGGCCTGGTCGTCGGCGACCACGACGCGCGGGGCGCTGTTCACAGGTCCTCCAGGGGGATCAGGGCGCGCACGCGGTATCCGCCGAGCGGGCGGGGACCGGTGCGCAGAGTGCCGCCGTAGACGGAGAGACGTTCGCGCAGGCCGATGAGGCCGCGGCCGTTGCCGGTGGCCGCGCCGGGGCCGGGCCGGCCGCCGGTGTCGGTGACCTCGACGCGGAATTCGCCGTCGCCGTACGACAGTTGGACGCTCGCGTCCGCTCCGGACGCGTGTTTGACGGTGTTGGTCAGGGCCTCCTGAACCACGCGGTAGGCGGCGAGTTCGATGCCGGCGGGGAGGGGGCGGGGCGCTCCGGAGACGGTCAGTCCGACCGGCACGCCGGCACTGCGCATGCGGCCGATCAGCGCCTCCAGCCGGTCCAGGCCCGGTTGGGGATCCAGGTGCTCCGACTCGGCGGATTCCCCGCCCAGTTCCATGGTGAGCAGGCCCATCACGTCGCGCAGCTCCCCCATCGCCGCCCGGCCGCCCGCCTCGACGGCGAGGAGTGCCTCGCGCGCCCGTTCCGGGGACTTGTCCATGATCGTGCGGGCGGCACCGGCCTGGATGACCATCACGCTGACGTTGTGCGTGACGACGTCGTGCAACTCCCGGGCTATCCGGGCCCGTTCGTGTTCCACGGCGCGACGCAGCTCCTCGGCCCGGGCGCTCTCCACCGCGGTGAGCCGGGTGCGGGTCTCGGCGGCCCGGAGTTTCCAGGTGCGGAGTCCGATGGCGGCCACGACGATCGGCACCGAGATGAACAGGGGAACGTACTGGGTGGGCACGGTCGGGGCGACGTAGAAGTACGGGTCGGGCGGGCCGACTTGGCCCGATCCGCTGATGACGGCGACCGCCACGGCGAGGCTCACCAGGGTCGGCGGGCGGTGGGGGCTGTACGCCGCCGCGGTGTAGGCGGCGATGACGCAGGCGTAGAAGGTGAGCCGGGCGACGTCGTCCGGGGTCAGTGCCGTCGCGACGGTCACGATCCACAGGACGGCGAGGGGGTAACGGCGCCGCCACGCGAGCGAGGCCGAGGCGAGGAACACCAGAATGCCCAGTTCGGTCATGTGGTACCGGTGGGCCTCTTCATAGCCGTCGCCCCACGCGTACTGCACCGACGCGAAGGTGAGAACGAGCGCGAGCGCGGCGTCGGCAAGCCGCTGCTGCCCTGTGGGGCGCGGCAGTTGACCACCGGTCCGCAGCAACAGGCCGGTCGCTCGGCGCAGTCGGGCCGGGACCGACCGAGCGGGGACCGACCGGGCCGGGACTTCCTCTCCCACCGTCACCGACCCATTCTCTCGGGTACCGACGACACCCGGAATCCCTCCACCGGACGGGCCGCCTACATCCGTCGGCTACATCTCAAGGATGACGCCGTGGCCCATTCATGTCGGAACTGATCGTGGGCAACGCGCGAACGCGTCCACGACCTCGGCATCCACAAAGCGCTCGGTATGACGCCCCGGCAGACCGTGACGATGGTCGTCTCCTCGGTCGTGCTGCTCGGACTCGCCGGTGTCGCCGTCGCCGTACTCGGCTCGCTGCCGCAGGCCGGCTGGGCGGCTGGACGGCTGGACGGCTGGACGGCTGGGCGGCTGGGCGGCTGGGCGGCTGGGCGGCTGGGCGGCACGCAACCCTCTCGCAACCTTGCGTGTGATGCGCTGGGTCACCCACACAACGCACACCACCCGCATCCGTATCCGGCTCCTTGGGACGGCTGACATGGACGACACCACCCCGCGCGTCGAACTCACCCCCGCCGCAGCCGATCTACTGCGCCAACTCCACGCACAGCACGGCCCGTTGATGTTCCATCAGTCCGGCGGCTGCTGCGACGGCAGTGCGCCCATGTGCTACCCGGAGGGCGAGTTCCGCACCGGCGGTTCGGACGTGCTGCTCGCCGAGCTGGCGGTCGACGGCGTGCCGGAGCCCGTGACGTTCTGGATCTCGCGCAGTCAGTACGAGGTGTGGAGCCATACGCGGCTGATCGTGGACGTCGTAGCAGGGCGCGGCAGCGGTTTCTCGTTGGAAGCACCCGAGGGGGTGCGTTTTCTCACTCGTTCCCGTGTAGTCGGCGCCTAGCAGCCCCGCCGGTCATCGTCTTCTGCTGCACTTCCCCTGAGACTTGAGAGAGTTGACGAGACATCAGGGGACCCTGTGACGCACCGTCAAAAACGTTTAAGGGCAGGCAGATCCGTACTCACACATCTCACGGCATTCGGCGCGCTGGCCGGTGCGGCCCTGGTGGCGGCGGCACCGGCCGGCGCCGTGCCGGACACCACGCGGCTCGCGCCGGGTGTCACGTACCGGCAGTTCGACATCACGGCGGCCAAGGGTGTGACCCACGCCCATGTGGTCGTCGTGGACCTGCGCAACGCCCATGTGCGCGTCAACCTGCTGTACCCGGGAGCGGTGGCGGCCCGCGAGCCCGTCTCCCGGCTGGCCGACTCGGCGGGCGCCGTCGCGGGCGTCAACGGCGACTTCTTCAACATCACCGAGACCCAGCATCCCGGCGTCGAGGCCACCGGCTCCACCGACGGACCGGCGATCGCGAGCGGTGTCGCGCTCAAGGCGGCGGTGCCGGACGGCCAGCGCTTCGGGCCCGAGCTGCCGCCCGGCACGAACACCCGGAACGTGCTCGGTGTGGGTGTCGACCGGGTGGCCCGGCTGGACAGCCTCAGCCTCAGCGGGTCGGTCCGCACCCCGGAGGGGCGGCTGACGCTCGGCGGGTTCAATCAGTACGCGCTGCCGGAGAACTCCATCGGTGCGTTCACCACACAGTGGGGCAGCGTCTCCCGGGTGCGTTCCACATGTGGCACGGACACGAACCGGGCCGGCGCCTGTAGTGCGGACACCTATGAGGTGACCGTGCGCGGGGGCCATGTCGTGTCGGTGTCCAACACCCCCGGCACCGGTGCCATCACCCCGGGCACCACCGTCCTCGTCGGCCGTGAGGCAGGCGCGCAGCGGCTGCGCAAGCTGTTCAAGGGCGAGCGGGTTCAGGTGCGGCACCGTCTGGTGGCGTCGAGGTCCGGAGTTCCCTACCGCTTCGCCCTCGGCGGCTACCCGGTCCTGCGCAGCGGTCAGCCGCTGGCCGGTCTCGACGACACGACCTCGGCCGTACGCACCGCCGTGGGGATCGCCGACAGCGGTCACCGACTCCTGCTGTTCGCGACGGACGGCGCGGTCGCCTACCGCAGCGGTCTCACGATCGCCGAAGTCGCCACCCAGATGCGCAAGTTGGGCTCGGTCGACGCCTTCAGCCTGGACGGCGGCGGCTCCACCACCCTGGTCGCCCGCGCGTCCGGCGCGGGCGCCGTCACGGTACGGAACCATCCCAGCGGCGGCGCCGAGCGTCCCGTACCGAACGGTGTCGGAGTCTTCTCAACCAACTGACCAATCACCTGATCTCACGGATGCAGGCCGCTCACCAGATCCGCGGTGGCCGTGAGGCCGCTGTGGATCGTGGGCGCCATGCTGGTGCTCGCCATGAAGAACCCGAGCAGTGCGCAGACCAGCGCGTGGGACAGCTTCAACCCGCCGCTGCGCATGAAGATCACCGCAAGGATCAGGAGCAGCAGCACCACAGAGATGGAAATGGCCATCGTCACCCTCCTCCGCCACGCCGCCATGTCTGATTCACGGCGTTCGGCCGCAAGTGTGGCGTAGCGGAGGGTTCGTCCGGCCTACTGACGTGTCCCCCGAACGTGTGGTGACCGTCCGTGTGGTGTCCCCACATGCGCGGTCACCACATGTGTCGTCACCACATGTGGTGTCACGCCGTGCGGCGCGCGTCCAGGAACGCTTCCAGCCCGGCCAGGTCGTCGGTGTTGAGGAAGTCCACACCGGCGGCGAACAGTTCGTCCCACAGCGCGTCACGGGCCGGCCCCGCCACGTCCGGGGTGTTCCAGAACCGTACGGTCTGCCCGGCCGCGTGCGCCTGCCTCACGATGGCGCGCAGCTTCTGCCGCTCGGTGTCGGGGAAGGCGCCGTCGCCGAGCCAGGTGAAGTTGGTCTGCCAGTTGTCGCTGATGAGCGAGATGAAGGAGGCCGGCGCCGAGCTGCCGAGGTCGGTGAGCCGGCCGTCGTAGAAGGCACGTCGTACGGTCTGTGCCTCCATGGGGATGCGGGCCGCGCGGTCGCCGGAGATGACGTTGGTGACGGCGCCCGGGTGGACGCGTCCGTGGGCGTAGGTCGTGAACAGGTGCTTGTAGCGCTGGAGATGGCGGTCGAGTTCGAGGTACGTCGAGGAGCCCTCGGTCTTGATGTCGATCAGGAGTTGGAGCGGATGGCGCCAACCCCGGTACACCGAGCCGTGGTTGGCCTTCACGAGGGCGGAGAGCGGGTCGAGGTAGAGGGATTCGAGCGTGCGGCTCGGATCGAGTTCGGTCGCGTCGTGACCGATGAGGAGTTGGTCGCCGACGAGGAAGATGTCGGCCTCTACGCTGCCGAAGCGGTGGTCGAGGGCGTCGAAGAGCGGCCGGGGGTGCTCGTAGTCGTTGTGGGCGTGGGCGCGCCACAACGGGCGCGGGCGGTGGCCTTGTTCACCGGCGAAGGCGCTGCCCGCGGGCGGCGCGAGTACGGCCGCGAGGGTGGCGCCGAGCGCGGTGAGGGCTCTGCGACGGGTGATGAGGGCCATGGTGTTCCTCCCTGTGGGGCGGGTTCGAACCACAGGGAGTATGAGGCTGTGAGGCCTCCAACGAACCTGTACATGCCAGGAGTTGGCCGGACCGCCCTCGCGTGTTCACTCCTTCGGCAGGGGCGCACGGGAAAGCCCGCCCCAGGTGGGACGGGCTTCACCGAAGGGGCGACCGGTGGTCAGGGGGCGCGCAGATCGACCAGTTCCGCCAGCGCCTCGCGATGGGCGCCCGCCGTGCCGTAGGCGATCGAGTCGGCCTTGGCGCGCTTCAGGTAGAGGTGGGCGGGGTGCTCCCACGTCATGCCGATGCCGCCGTGCAACTGGACGGCCTCCTCGGCCGCGTGGACGGCGACGGACGCCGCGTAGGCCTGCGCGACGGCGACCGCCACGTCGGTGTCGTCACCGGTCGTGAGGGCGTCGGCCGCATTGCGCGCGGCGGCCCGCAGACTGACGACCTCCAGCCACAACTGGGCAAGCCGGTGCTTGAGTGCCTGGAACCCGCCGACAGGGCGGTTGAACTGCTTGCGCTCCTTCAGATACCGGACCGTCTCCGTCAACGTCCAGTCGGCGACGCCCAGTTGCTCGGACGCGAGCAGCCCGGACCCGGCCCGCAGAGCACGCCGTACGGCGGGTTCGGCGTCCCCGATCCGGCGGCCCGCGGCCCCGTCGAACACCACGCGCGCCAACGGCCGCGTCAGGTCAAGGGACACCTGCGGTACGACGGTCACGGCGCCCGCGTCGACGGCGTACAGCCCGCCGTCCTCGCCCGGCACCAGCAGCACATCGGCGGCGGCCGCGTCCGCGATGCCGGTCAACTCCCCGTGCAGGGTGCCGTTTTCCTGCCGTACGGCCTTGTAGGCACCGCCCGGAGCGACACTCAGGGAGACGGCGAGGACGCCGATCTTCCGCCCGGACGCCAGCTCTGCGAGGAGATCCCCGGCATCGCACGCGAGGAGTGCCTCGGTGGCGACGACCGCGCTCGTGAGGTACGGGACGGGGGCGACCGCGCGGCCCAACTCCTCCAGGACGACGGCGACTTCGCGATGTGTGGCGCCCTGGCCGCCCTGCGCCTCGGGCACCAGCAGACCGGCGAGACCCATGCCGTCCGCGAGGGACTTCCACAGCGACAGGTCGTGCGGGGCGTCCGACTCGGTGCGGGCGATGACACTCGCCGCGTCGCAGTGGTCGGTGAGCAGGTCCCGGACGGCGGCGCGCAGCGCCTCTTCCTCCTCCGAGTACAGCAGGTCCGTCATCGCGCGAGGTCCTTCCAGGCGACGTCCTTGTCGGTGCGCGGCTCGGCCGGGAGGCCCAGGACGCGCTCGGCGACGATGTTCAGCAGGACCTCGCTGGTCCCGCCCTCGATGCTGTTGCCCTTGGAGCGGAGGTAGCGGTAACCGGCGTCGCGGCCGGTGAAGTCCACCAGTTCCGGACGCCGCATGGTCCAGTCGTCGTACAACAGGCCTTCCTCGCCCCGGAGTTCGACCTCCAGGCCACTGATCTCCTGGTTGAGGCGGGCGAAGGCGAGCTTCATGCCGGAGCCCTCGTGGCCGGGCTGGCCCGCGACGAGCTGCTGGCGCAGCCGCTCGCCGGAGAGCCGGGCGACCTCGGCCTCCACCCAGAGTTTCAGGAGGCGTTGGTGGAGGTCGTGCGTGCGCAACTCCGGCCGTTCGCGCCAAGTCCTGCTGACCGGGCCGATCATGCCGCCCTCGCGCGGGATGCGCATGCCGCCGATGGAGACGCGCTCGTTCATCAGCGTGGTCTGCGCGACCCGCCAGCCGTCGCCGGTCTCGCCGAGGCGATGGGCGTCGGGGATACGGACGTCGGTGAGGAAGACCTCGTTGAACTCCGCCTCGCCGGTGATCTGGCGCAGCGGCCTGACCTCGACACCGGGGTCGGTCATGTCGCAGATGAAGTAGGTGATGCCGGCGTGCTTGGGCACGTCCGGGTCGGTGCGCGCGATGAGGATGGCCCAGCGGGCGAGGTGGGCGCTGGACGTCCACACCTTCTGCCCGTTGACGATCCAGTCGTCGCCCTCCCGGACGGCACGTGTGCCGAGCGCGGCCAGGTCGGACCCGGCACCCGGCTCGCTGAACAGCTGGCACCAGACCTCCTCGCCCACCCAAAGCGGCCTGAGGAAGCGCTGCTTCTGCTCCTCGGTGCCGAAGCGGAGGACGGTCGGCGCGGCCATGCCGAGGCCGATGCCGATCCGGCGCGGATCGTTGTCGGGGGCGCCCGCGGCCTCCAACTCGGCGTCCACGACCACCTGGAGGGCACGAGGGGCACCCAGCCCGCCGAGGCCCTCGGGGTAGTGCACCCACGCGAGTCCCGCGTCGAAGCGGGCCTTGAGGAAGTCGAGCCGGCCGGTCTCCAGCGGTGGGTGCGCGGCCAGCAACTCCTGGGTGCGGCGGCGCAGTTCGGCCGCGGCCGAGGCCGCTCCCGTGGTCTCTTCGCTCATACGGCGGCTCCGTTCTCCAAGGACGGTACGACGACGACCCGGCCGGTGGTGACACCGTCGCCGAGCCGCTGCATGGCGGCCGCCGCACCGGCCAGCGGGACGCGCTCGCTCACCAGGGGCTTGATGGCGCCGCGCGCGGCCAGTTCGGTCAGCCGCTCGTGGCAGTCGAGGATCAGCTTCGGGTTCTTGGTGGCGTACAGGCCCCAATGCAGGCCCTGGATCGAGTAGTTCTTCACCAGGGCGTGGTTGAGGCCAGGGCTGGGGATGGTCCCGCTCGCGAAGCCCACGACCACGATCCGGCCCTCGAAGGCGACGACCTTCGTGGACTGCGTGTAGGCGTCGCCGCCGACCGGGTCGTAGATCACGTCGGCACCACGCCCGCCGGTGGCCGCCTTGACGGCCGCGACGACGTCCTCGGCACGTCGGTCGATCACGACGTCGCAGCCCAACTCCCGTGCCACGACAGCCTTTTCGGCGCCGCCGACGACACCGATGACGGTGGCACCGGCGGCCTTGCCGAGCTGTACGGCCGCGCTGCCCACCCCGCCGGCGGCGGCGTGCACGAGCAGGGTCTCGCCGGCCTCCAGGTGAGCGCGCCGGTGCAGGCCGAACCAGCCCGTCTGGTAGCCGATGTGGAGCGCGGCGGCCTCGGCGTCGTCCAGCGACTCGGGGGCGGGCAGCAGACCGGCGGCGTCCGCGACGGCGTACTCGGCGAAACCGCCGTACGGCAGCGCGGGGTTGGCGATCACGCGGCGGCCGTCCTCGGTCTCGCCGCAGATCTCCACGCCGGGGGTGAACGGGAGCGGGGGCCTGACCTGGTAGTGGCCCCGGCACATCAGGACGTCCGGGAAGTTGATGTTCGCGGCGCGCACCTTCAGCAGGACCTGGCCCTCGCCCGGCGTGGGCCGTTCCACCTCCGCCAGGCGCATCGCCTCACTCGGCTCGCCGTTCTCGTGCACTTGCCATGCCTGCATGCGGGGCCTCCACGGGACTGCTCTGTCTGACCGGGGTCGATTGCATACTAAGCGGTCGCTTGCCGATCAGGGAACCGTCGGGTTCGTCACGGTCCGGTGGGTGCGGGTAGTTCTTTGGCTGTCGACCGGTGGGGGCTGGTCGCGCAGTTCCCCGCGCCCCTAAAAAGGGGGCGTTGCAGGGGGCGGCGTTTTTTACTGGTCCCTCTTCGGCCTTGCCCTTACGTGCATACGCTCCCCCTGCGGGCCGAACAGGCTCAGGAACTCCACCGGGCCCTCCCCCGTCGAGCCGAACCAGTGTGGGACCCGCGTGTCGAACTCGGCGGCTTCCCCCGGCCCCAGCACCACGTCATGCTCACCCAGCAGGAGACGCAGGCGACCGGACATGACGTACAGCCACTCGTAGCCCTCGTGCGTCCGCAGATCGGGCTCGACCTTTCGCTGGGGTTCGAGGACCTTGTACGCCTGGAGGCCGCCGGGCTGGCGGGTCAGGGGCCAGTGGGTGCGGCCGCCTCGGACGATCGGCTCGGCCCGTACCCGGGGGTCCCGGACCGTCGGCGCGCCCACCAGTTCGTCCAGGGGCACCTGATGAGCCCGCGCGATGGGCAGCAGCAGCTCCAGGCTGGGCTTGCGCAGCCCGGACTCCAGCCGGGACAGGGTGCTCACCGAGATGCCGGTCGCCTCTGACAGCCCGGCGAGCGTCGCGCCCTTCTCCTTGCGGATCCGCCGCAGCCTCGGGCCGACCTCCGCGAGTACGTCGTCCGTGTCGTCGTTCATGACCGATATTGCAGTTTCGGCAAACGTGTTTGTCAATACGGCAGGGATGGGGCGACCTTCGGGGGTGGAGGTGGTCACCGTGACCGAGACACATACGGGAACCTACGAAGTGGTCGTCATCGGCGGCGGAGCGGCGGGGCTCTCCGCCGCGCTGGTCCTGGGCCGGGCCCGGCGCCGCACACTCGTGATCGACGCGGGCGAGCCGCGCAACGCGCCCGCCGCGCACATGCAGGGCTATCTGTCCCGGGACGGCATGTCACCCGCCGAGTTCCTCGCCCTGGGCCGCGAGGAGATCGCGCGCTACGGCGTCGACCTGGTCCGGGACCGCGCGGTGGACGTCACGAAGGGCGAGGGCGAGGGCTTCGCCGTATCGCTTGCCGGCGGGGAGACCGTGCACGCGCGCCGGCTCGTGATCGCCACCGGGCTCAAGGACGAACTGCCCGCCGTCCCCGGAGTCGCCGAGCGCTTCGGGCGGGACGTGATCCACTGCCCGTACTGCCACGGCTGGGAGGTCCGTGACCAGGCCTTCGGTGTGCTCGCGACGACGGCGATGAGCGTGCACCAGGCGCTGATGGTCTCGCAGTGGTCCAAGGACGTGACCCTGTTCCTGCATACGGTCGCCGAGTCCGAGCTGACGGACGACGACCTGCGCAGGCTGGCCGCGGCCGGGGTCGCCGTAGTCCCCGGCGAGGTCGCGGAACTGACCGTCGAGGACGACCGGCTCACCGGCGTCCGCCTCACGGAAGGCACCACGCACACCCGTGAGGCCCTGTTCGTAGCCCCTCGGCCCGTCCCGCAGACGGGCCTCCTGGAGAAGCTGGGCGCCGAGCTGCACGAGACCCCGTTCGGCGCGTACCCCGTGGTCGACCCGACGGGTCTGACGACCGTGCCCGGCGTGTGGGCGGTCGGCAACGCGATGGGCTTCGCGGAGCAGGTCGTGAACGCGGCCTCCGCCGGCTACCGGGCGGGCGCCACGATCAACGGGGAGCTGCTGATGACCGACCTCGACGCCGTCGCCCGGGTGTAGACCGCCCGCCTCCGTTGCACGATGGCTGCATGCTGCTGACCCGGCTCGCGCATGTGTCCCAGGAGGTCGCCGCCACCTCGGCGCGGTCCCGGAAGATCGCCCTGCTCGCGGAGCTCTTCCGGGACGCGGAGGCCGACGACGTCCCGATCGTCATCCCGTATCTGGCGGGCCGCCTGCCACAGGGGCGGCTCGGCATCGGCTGGAAGGTACTGAGCCAGCAGGTCGCACCGGCCCCGGACCCCACCCTCACCGTGCGCGAGGTGGACGCCCGGCTCACCGCCCTGGGCAAGGTGTCGGGCGCCGGCTCGCAGGCCGAACGCGCCCGTCTGGTAGGCGAGTTGATGGGTGCGGCCACCGCCGACGAGCAGCGCTTCCTGTTCGGGCTGATCACCGGCGAGGTCCGGCAGGGCGCGCTGGACGCGGTCGCCGTGGAAGGGCTGGCCGAGGCAACGGGCGCGCCCGCCACGGACGTTCGACGGGCCGTGATGCTGGCCGGTTCGCTCCAGACGGTGGCCGAGGCCCTGCTCGCGGACGGCCCCACCTCCCTCGACCGCTTCCGACTGACCGTGGGCAGCCCGGTCCTGCCGATGCTCGCGCACAGCGCCACGTCCGTCGCCGAGGCGGTCGAGAAGCTGGGGGCCTGCGCCGTCGAGGAGAAGCTCGACGGCATCCGCGTCCAGGTCCACCGCGACGGCGATGTCGTACGGCTCTACACCCGCACCCTCGACGACATCACCGACCGCCTGCCCGAACTCACTGCCGCAGCTCTGGAGTTGAGCGGCGAGCGGTTCATCCTGGACGGTGAGGTCATCTCCTTCGACGCGGACGGACGACCCCGTTCCTTCCAGGAGACGGCGGGCCGGGTCGGCTCCCGGGTGGACGTGGCCACGGCCGCCGAGACGGTGCCCGTCTCCCCCGTGTTCTTCGACGCGCTGTCCGTCGACGGCCGCGACCTGCTCGACCTGCCGTTCGCCGAACGGCACGCGGAACTGGCCCAGTTGGTGCCCGAACCGATGCGGGTGCGCCGCACGCTCGTGTCCGGCCCTCAGGACGTCCCGGCGGCGGAGGCCTTCCTCGCCGAGACTCTGAGACGCGGTCACGAGGGGGTCGTGGCCAAAGGCCTCGACGCCCCCTACAGCGCGGGCCGCCGAGGTGCCTCCTGGCTGAAGGTGAAGCCCGTCCACACCCTCGACCTGGTCGTCCTGGCCGCCGAGTGGGGCCACGGCCGCCGCACCGGCAAGCTCTCCAACCTCCATCTGGGCGCCCGCAGTTCGGACGGTTCCTTCGCGATGCTGGGCAAGACCTTCAAGGGCATGACAGACGCCGTGTTGACCTGGCAGACCGAGCGCCTCCAGGAGCTGGCCGTGGAGAGCGATGGCCACGTGGTGACCGTACGGCCCGAACTCGTCGTAGAAATCGCGTACGACGGTCTACAGAAGTCGACCCGCTATCCGGCGGGTGTCACTCTGCGCTTCGCGCGGGTCGTGCGGTATCGCGAGGACAAGCGGGCGGAGGAGGCGGACTCGGTGGAGACGTTGTTGGCGGCGCATCCGGAGGTGAAGCCGTGAGTGCGGACGCGCGGGGGAAGCGGAGCGCCGGGCTGCTGTTGTTCCGGCACACCGATCGTGGGCTGGAGGTGTTGCTCGGCCATATGGGTGGCCCGTTCTTCGCGCGCCGGGACGCGGGGGCGTGGAGTGTGCCCAAGGGTGAGTACGAGCCCGACGAGACCGCCTGGGACGCGGCCCGGCGTGAGTTCCAGGAGGAGCTGGGGCTCGCGCCGCCCGAGGGCGAGGCGATCGGGCTCGGCGAGGTGCGGCAGAGCAACGGGAAGGTCGTCACCGCGTGGGCGATCGAGGCGGATCTGGATCCGGCGGCCATGGTTCCCGGCACGTTCCGGATGGAGTGGCCGCCGAAGTCCGGGCAGGTCCAGGAGTTCCCGGAGCTGGACCGGGTCGAGTGGCTGAGCCTCGAACGCGCGCGGACCGTCATCGTCACAGCGCAGGCCATGTTTCTCGACCGGCTGGCGGAGCACTCGGACTGAGCGTGAGCCGCAGGGGCGCGTCGGTGTCGAGAGGGCATGGGGGTCCCCCCGCTCGAGCGAAGCCGAGAGTGGGGGAACGCGGAGGCCCGAAGGGGTGAGCACGCTCGCCCTCTCGACACCGGCTGGAGCGCCCCGGAGGCGAACAAATCAATACAGCCCCGCACGCGTTGCGGTCGCCCGCGCCGCGCGGGAAGGTCGAGACACAGCCCGCTCCAGGAGGTCAGCCATGCCCATCGCGACGGTCAACCCGGCCAACGGCGAGACGCTCAAGACGTACGAGGCCATGGGTGACGAGGAGATCGAGCGCCGGCTCCAGCTCGCGGAGGCCACGTTCCGCACCTACCGGACGTCGACTTTCGCCGAGCGCGCGCGGCTCATGCACCGGGCCGCCGACCTGCTCGACGAGGACCAGCAGGACATCGGCCGGATCATGACCACCGAGATGGGCAAGCCGGTCAAGCAGGCCCGCGCGGAGGCGGCCAAGTGCGCGAAGTCGATGCGCTGGTACGCCGACCACGCCGAGGGACTGCTCGCCGACGAGGAACCCGCCGCGGCCGACGTCAAGGACTCGGGCGGTTCACGGGCCCTGGTGCGCTACCGGCCGCTCGGCCCGGTGCTCGCGGTGATGCCGTGGAACTTCCCGCTGTGGCAGGTGATCCGTTTCGCGGCGCCCGCGCTGATGGCGGGCAACGTCGGCCTGCTCAAGCACGCGTCGAACGTGCCGCAGACCGCCCTCTACCTGGAGGACCTGTTCCACCGCGCGGGCTTCCCGGAGGGTGCCTTCCAGACGCTGCTGGTCGGTTCCGGCGCGATCGAGGAGATCCTGCGCGACGAACGGGTCAAGGCGGCCACTCTCACCGGCAGCGAACCCGCCGGGAGGGCGGTCGCGTCCGTCGCCGGGGACATGGTCAAGAAGACGGTGCTGGAACTGGGCGGCAGCGACCCGTACGTCGTCATGCCGTCCGCCGACATCGAGCGGGCCGCGCGGATCGCGGTGACCGCGCGGGTGCAGAACAACGGGCAGTCGTGCATCGCCGCCAAGCGGTTCATCGTGCACACGGATGTCTTCGACGCGTTCACCGAGCGGTTCGTGGCGGGTATGAAGGCGCTCACGGTCGGCGATCCGCTGGAGGAGGAGACCGAGGTCGGACCGGTCGCGAGTGAGCAGGGCCGTAGCGATCTGGAGGAACTCGTCGACGACGCGGTGGAGAGCGGCGCGACCGTGCTGTGCGGCGGTGAGCGGCCCGACGGGGCCGGCTGGTACTACCCGCCGACCGTCCTCACCGACATCACCCGCGAGATGCGCATCCACCGCGAGGAGGCGTTCGGACCCGTCGCCACGCTGTACCGGGTCGCCGACCTCGACGAGGCCGTGCTCCTCGCCAACGACACGCCGTTCGGGCTGAGTTCCAGCGTGTGGACGCGGGACGAGGCCGAGGTCGAGCGGTTCGTACGGGACCTGGAGGCCGGTGGGGTGTTCTTCAACGGGATGACCGCGTCGCATCCGGCGTTCCCGTTCGGCGGGGTGAAGCGGTCCGGGTACGGGCGGGAGCTGTCGGGGCACGGAATCCGCGAGTTCTGCAACATCACCACGGTATGGCACGGAGCGTGAGCGTTCCGCGGCTACGATCCCCTCTGTGAACCGCGAAGTGACTCTGCCTCTGATCGTCGACGACCGCGGGACCTTGCAGGTGGCTGCCGCGGATGTCAGCAAGCTTTTGCGGACCGTGGGTGGGCGGTGGCTGCATCTTGTCGAGGCCGGGGATGAAGGGCTCGACGAGGATACGGTGGCCGCGCTGACGATCGAGTTGGCGAAGCTGGCTGACCGAATTGATGTTGCGTGCATTGCGCATAGCAGTGGGGGCGGCTCGTAGCTTGCTGAGTGGCCGGCCGGTGGGGGCTGGTCGCGCCGTTCCCCGCGCCCCTACGGGGTTGCGCTGAGCCTTGGTCCAGAGGTTGCTCCCCTTCTGTTTTCACAGGAATTACTGATCCCGTCTTTATGAGCGGGTCCCTGAATTGGAGTAGTCCACCGCGAGATCGTCGTCCTCCCGGGTGATCGTGGGTGCACCACCCTCTGAGGTGAACCACCTTCTGACCGGCGGGCGAAGGCCTTCCGGAAGGCGAAAGCAGGGACGGTTCATGGCGACTTTGTGCAAGCCCTCGGTGTCGGTTCCCGAGCACGTGATCACGATGGAGGAGACGCTGGAGCTGGCGCGCTCCCGTCACGCGGACCACCCCAACCTGCCGCTGGCCCTCCGGCTGATCGAGAACACCGGTGTGCGTACCCGGCACATCGTGCAGCCCATCGAGGAGACCCTGAAGCACCCCGGGTTCGAGGACCGCAACAGGATCTACACGGCCGAGGCGAAGGCCCGGGTCCCGTCGGTCGTGCAGCGCGCGCTCGACGAGGCGGAGCTCCTCACCACCGACATCGACGTGATCATCTACGTCTCGTGCACGGGCTTCATGATGCCCTCGCTCACGGCCTGGCTGATCAACGAGATGGCGTTCGACGCCACCACGCGACAGATCCCCATAGCCCAGCTGGGCTGCGCGGCCGGCGGTGCGGCCATCAACCGGGCGCACGACTTCTGCACGGCCTACCCGGAGGCCAACGCGCTCATCGTCGCCTGCGAGTTCTGCTCGCTGTGCTACCAGCCGACCGACCTCGGCATCGGCTCCCTGCTCTCCAACGGGCTGTTCGGCGACGGCATCGCCGCGGCCGTGGTGCGCGGGCGGGGCGGCACGGGCATCCAGCTGGAGCGCAACGGGTCGTACCTGATCCCGAAGACCGAAGAGTGGATCATGTACGACGTCCGGGCCACCGGCTTCCACTTCCTGCTGGACAAGCGGGTGCCGGCCACCATGGAGCCCCTGGCTCCGGCGCTCCAGGACCTCGCGGGACTGCACGGCTGGGACGCGGCCGACCTGGACTTCTACATAGTCCACGCGGGCGGGCCCCGAATACTCGACGACCTCAGCAAGTTCCTACAGGTCGACCCGCACGCGTTCCGGTTCAGCCGGGCCACCCTCACCGAGTACGGCAACATCGCCAGCGCCGTCGTCCTGGACGCGCTGCGCCGGCTCTTCGACGAGGGCGGCGCCGAACACCGGGCGCGCGGGCTGCTCGCCGGGTTCGGACCCGGTATCACCGCCGAGATGGCCCTGGGCCGCTGGCACAGCGACGACCGAGAGACGGCTTGAGTACGGCATGACTGACGAGACGCTCACCGAGACCCTGCCCCCGGTACGGCCCTGGCCGGCCCTCGATCTGACCGGGGTGGACTTCGACCCGGTCCTCGCCAAGCTGATGCGGGAGGGTCCGGTCAACCGGATCAAGCTGCCCAACGGCGAGGGCTGGGCCTGGCTGGTCACCCGCCACGACGACGTGCGGATGGTCACCAACGATCCCCGGTTCAGCCGCGAGGCCGTGATGGACCAGCCGGTGACCCGGCTCGCCCCGCACTTCATCCCGGCCCGCGGCGCGGTCGGGTTCCTCGATCCACCGGACCACACGCGGCTACGGCGCTCGGTCGCCCCTGCGTTCACGGCGCGCGGGGTGGAGCGGGTGCGGGAGCAATCCCGGCTGCTGCTCGACGAGTTGATCGACGAGCTGCTCCAGGACGGACCTCCCGCCGATCTCACCGAGACCGTGCTGAGCCCGTTCCCCATCGCGGTGATCTGCGAGCTGATGGGCGTCCCGGCCGCCGACCGGCACGGCATGCACACCTGGACGCAGCTCATCCTGTCCTCCTCGCACGGCGCCAAGGTCAGCGAGAGGGCCAAGGAGGAGATGGGCGCCTACTTCGCCGATCTCATCGGTCTGCGGGAGGGCAGCGACGGCGAGGACGTCGCCTCGCTGCTCGGTGCCGCCGTGGGCCGGGAGGAGATCACGCTGGAGGAGGCGGTCGGGCTCGCGGTGCTGCTACAGATCGGCGGCGAGGCGGTCACCAACAACAGCGGGCAAATGTTCTACCTGCTGCTGACCCGCCCGGATCTCGTCGAACGACTGCGCGCCGAGCCCGAGTCGAGGCCTCAGGCCATCGACGAACTGCTGCGCTACATCCCGCACCGCAACGCGGTCGGACTGTCCCGGATCGCCATGGAGGACGTGGAGATCCGCGGCGTACGGATGCGGGCGGGCGACCCGGTGTACGTGTCGTACCTGGCCGCGAACAGGGACCCGGACGTGTTCCCGGACCCGGACCGGATCGACTTCTCACGCAGTCCGAACCCGCATGTGTCGTTCGGATTCGGCCCGCACTTCTGTCCCGGCAACATGCTGGCGCGGCTGGAGTCCGAGCTGCTGGTCGACGCGCTGCTGGACCGGGTGCCGGGGCTACGGCTCGCGGTCCCGGCCGATCAAGTGCCGTTCAAGAAGGGCGCGTTGATCCGCGGGCCTGAGGCGCTGCCGGTGACGTGGTGAGGTGCCGATGACGGCGACGGAGGGGCTTCTGGTGCCGCCCGGTCACGGCCGGGTCGTACAGACACCCGCGCAGCACGTGACGTTCAAGGTGACCGGCTCGCACTCCCGGACCGCGTCGACCTTCGAGGTGGTGGTGCCGCCGGGGTTCGACGTCGGGGCCCATGTGCACACCCGTAGCGAGGAGTTGTTCTACGTGCTCGAAGGCGAGCTGGACGTCCTCGCCTTCGAGCCGCGGATCCGTACGCCGGACAACTGGCAGCGGTGGGAGTCGAGTTCGGGCACGCGGGTGGTACGGGCGACGCCGGGCACGGTGATCGTCGTACCGCCCGGGTGTCCGCACGCGTTCTCGAACCCGACGGAGACGGCGGCGAAGATGTTCTTCCAGGCGTCTCCGCCGCCGGATCATGAGCGGTATTTCGAGGAGCTGTTGGAGATTCTCGGGGGTGGGGGGCCGCCGGATCATGCGGCGATCGAGGAATTGCGGGGGCGGTACGACATCGAGCAGCTGACGCCCTTGAAACACCGGTGAGATTCGTCGGTTCTTTGTCTGCGGGCCCGGTGAGGGCTGAGCGCGCCCACGCGGCGGAGCCGCAAATCGATACAGCCCCGCGCCCCTGAAAGACCGGCAACTGGACCTGCCTTTAGGGGGCGCGGGGAACTGCGCGACCAGCCCCCACCGGCCCGCACCCGAAACTCAACGAATCGGCATCCCAGACAACGTCCGCGCAATCACCAGCCGCTGGATCTCACTCGTGCCCTCAAAGATCGTGTAGATCGCCGCGTCCCGGTGCATCCGCTCGACCGGATACTCACGGGTGTACCCATTGCCGCCGAGGATCTGGATCGCCTGCCCGGTGACCTTCTTCGCCGTCTCGCTCGCGAACAGCTTCGACATCGACCCCTCGGCTGCCGTGAACTGCTTGCCGTTGACCGCCATCCAGGACGCGCGCCACACCAGCAGCCGTGCCGCGTCGATGGACGTACGCATGTCGGCGAGCTGGAAGGCGACACCCTGGTTGTCGATGATCGGGCGGCCGAACTGCTCGCGGGTCATCGCGTAGTCGAGGGCGACCTCGTACGCCGCGCGGGCCGTGCCCACCGCCATCGCGCCGACGGCCGGGCGGGACGCCTCGAACGTGGCCATCGCGGCGTTCTTCACGCGCTCGCCGCCGCCGGCCTTCGCGCGCTCACGGGCGCGGGCGAGGCGCTCGTCCAGCTTCTCCTTGCCGCCCAGCAGGCAGGAACCGGGGATGCGCACGTCCTCCAGGACGACCTCGGCGGTGTGCGAGGCGCGGATGCCGTGCTTCTTGAACTTCTGCCCCTGGGACAGGCCCGGCGTGCCCGACGGGACGATGAAGGAGGCGTGGCCCTTGGAGCCTAGGTCCGCGTCGACGACCGCGACGACGACGTGGACGTTGGCGATACCACCGTTGGTAGCCCAGGTCTTGGTGCCGTTGAGCACCCACTCGTCCTTGGCCTCGTCGTACACGGCACGCGTGCGCATGGAGGCCACGTCGGAGCCGGCGTCGGGCTCGGAGGAGCAGAAGGCGGCGACCTTGACGTCATTGGCGTCGCCGTACATCTGGGGAATCCAGGTGCCGATCTGCTCCTCGGTGCCGTTGGCGAGGACGCCGACCGCGGCGAGACCGGTGCCGACTATGGAGAGGGCTATGCCCGCGTCGCCCCAGAACAGTTCCTCCATGGCCATGGGAATGCCGAGGCCGGTGGGGTCGAAGTACTGCTGGGCGTAGAAGTCCAGGGAGTAGATGCCGACCTTCGCGGCCTCCTGGATGACCGGCCAGGGAGTCTCCTCACGCTCGTCCCATTCGGCGGCGGCGG
>Ga0307510_10000607_pt1 | contig 36294 bp, 49 predicted proteins | sample 12_EM_MG_FD_207224 | JGI IMG/M metagenome (GOLD analysis project Ga0307510, IMG submission 207224) | Populus trichocarpa ectomycorrhiza microbial communities from riparian zone in the Pacific Northwest, United States - 12_EM | ecosystem: Host-associated > Plants > Roots > Unclassified | place...
GCATGTGCATGTGTTTGCTGCTGCGGCAGTTGTGCAGGTGAACGTGGCAGGCATAGTGATAGTGGGGATCCATAGGGACGCATATTTAGCGTCGGTTGTTGATGTGCACGTTGATTGATGTTGAACGTGGGTAGTGGGTGGGCGTCTGAGGTGGATGGACAATGTCGAATGGGGGAGCAAGGGTGCGTCAGCACCAAGTTGTCAGCAGCATGTCGTGGAACGTACCAGTGAGCATGGCGTGAGAGGGGGGGCTCGAAGAGAAGAGATAGGGGTGCAGGTAGCGGTGTTCGTCGAGACCTTGCGACGAGCCATTTGGGGACATCAGTGTTTGAGGAACCGACGCGAGACGTACCGGTGAGCATGAGGTAGGGCTCAAAGACGTAGGGATGCAGGTGGCGGCGTTCGTCGAGACCTTGAGACGATCCGTTAATGGGCATCAGTTTTTGGGGAGAAGGCATCGTTGCAGTGGGGGCGTCTGATTAAAATGGGGGGGAAGGGAGCAAGCGACGGGCACTTACTTGCTTGTGACTGCAATGGGGAAGGGCACGCAGCTTATGGTCATGATTCTGGACAGTGAAATAAAAATACAGAGTGAGAAGCGAGAATACGGGGCACTCACAGCGATGGTTGACAAGAGGCTGGGATGGACAATGGCACAAAAAAAGCGCAGGACAGTGAAAAAAAGAAAGAGTAAGAGGCGAGAATACAGGGCACTCACAGCAATGCGTTGGGGAGAGGTTGGACAGGGACACAAAAAAAGTGAGTGAAAAAAACAAGGCGAGAAGCAAGAATACGGGGTACTCACAGCGATGGTTGACAAGAGGCTGGGATGGACAAGGGCACAAAAAAAGCGTGGGACAGTGAAAAAAAAAAAGAGTAAGAGGCAAGAATACGGGGCACTCACAGCAATGCGTTGGGGAGAGGTTGGACAAGGACACGAAAAAAGCAAGTGAAAAAAACAAGGCAAGAAGCGAGAATACGGGGCACTCACAGCGATGGTTGACAAGAGGCTGGGATGGACAAGGGCACAAAAAAAGCACGGGACAGTGAAAAAAAAAAAAGTGAGAGGCGAGAATACAGGGCACTCACAGCAATGCATTGGGGAGAGGTTGGATAGGGACATGAAAAAAGCGAGTGAACAAAGAGCGAGAAGCAAGAATACGGGGCACTCATAGCGATGGTTGACAAGAGGTTGGGACGGACAGGGGCAGGAAAAAAGTGAGGGACGGGGACACTTGCTGGAGAGGACTACACTGCATGCAAATTCTTGTTCAGAAAACTTTGAAAGAAGTTTTAAGTAAAACTAGTGGCTCGAATTGCGTCGCGACTTGTGGTTGACTTCAGCCATTTTTTTGATTTGATTTAATTCCGTTATATAACACTTCTAGACAATGAAATTATTTACAACTTGTGAAATAAATGATGATGAGCCCTAATAATGCTAGAAAGTTTCCACTGGTACTACTGCTCCTTGCGCCAACCTTGCCGACTCTGTCCTAGTCCCCACAACCCCACAAAGGCAGCGTTGAGGGCTTTGGTTGGTTCGGGGATGCACACGCGCTGCCACAACCACAACGTGCGCTTCAGCCTTGCGACCTTTCTGGATTGGAGGCACACTCTGCCAAGCAGGAAGTGCAGCTCGCCATTCGTACTGCTGGTTGTTGCTGTTGTCGACGACCCACACTCAATCCACATCTGGCAATCTGCGCCAAGACGTGCAGGTTGAGGTCCTGCATTTGTTGTTGGAGTACCAAGTCAGTCAGGAGGCAGGAAAAAAAAATCGAACCAGTGAACCTTCTTGTCCTTCAGGAATGTGTCCGTCAGTTTGTGTTCTTCTTTGTTGATTGACGTGAACGTGTGATCTGCATGTCAAACGTGTGCACAGTGGCGATGTCGGCGCTGATGCGTGAAAACACGACTTGATGGATGTTGGAGATTTCAATCAGCATGGGTTGTTTTGAGACAGGTACTAATAATGAGTCTGGCCTTGTCGGATAGGAATATTCGAGAACAGAGGTTGGTAAAGAAACGGAGTGTAGACGCGGAGCGTAGTACAATGAAGAGAATATGGAGGTTGTCTTTTGGTAGAAGGACTAATCTTGATGTGCTCGTACGTTTTGCCGCACAGATGCAAATAGTCAGGGGACATGTCAACGTCGTAGCGACCCCTGGGGGTCAGGCCCAGCAAGAAATGTGTTGACGCTATGTGACTTATTTTGACATCATGTGGCTCACCAAAATAAGCTCAGATAGCGTCACTGGAAGCCAGCCAGTAGCACAAATACTGTTGCTATCTGACATTATATGATACTTTGCTGAATGAATCAGATCACACCATATTACACCAGTTTTCGTCAGAAAAATCTGGCATTCTTTGATGCTATGCGACCACAATACAATCAGGCTCAGGCTCCCCTTGACCATGCCCACCATATCCACCACTCCACCAGGTCCGCCACGTCTAACATGTCCAACGCATCCACTGCATCTGCTGCATCCAACACGTCCGGGCCCAGATTTACATGTGCATGTGTGGCGTGTGTTTGTTGCTGCTGTGGTTGTGATTACGGGTGAACGTGGTGATGTGGTCCTCAGAGTGGTTTTGTGTGGCTGGCCGTTGCACATGGCACTGGAGCCGACTTGTAAGAGAGCAGGGGGTGATGTGCATGCAAAGGGGAGGAAGAATACATGTACGGAGCCTAATGGAGGTGGGGGTGAGTGTGCGTCATGTCAAATTATGGGCGAGAAAGACGCGGGACATACCGCTGAGTATGGGGAAGGGCTCTGGTGAGACCTTGGAACGGCGCGGCTGCTTTAGCTTCTGGGCAGGCTTAGGTGGAGGTGCGTGAAGGTGACATGTGGGAGTGCGACATCGGGAGGGCGTGCGAAGCACACAGAACAGGAAAAAAAAGGGGGGCTTACCAATCTAAACTCCTCTAAAAAGCCCGTCCTCTTGTTGCGTTGTGTGTATTGCTGATGTGGGTACAAGCGGCGTCATGTTGTGCGTGTGCCACCAACGCAGGTGCATGGGACATCATGTTGTGTATGTGCCGTCGACGTGGGTGCAGTCAGCAGTGCTGGCCGAATGGGGTGGGTCACCGTGGGTGGGAGGCTGGTCAGAAAAAAAGAATTGCAAGCGTGAGAGGGACTCACTTGAAAGGGAAGACTCGACCTGAGGTCAGATGGCACCATGATGGGGTGATAGAAATCGAAATGTCACTGGCTCGAGCTTGTCGCGATTGGTTTTGCCGCATTTTCAGACTGAGTGTGCCGGCAGTGGTGGGAGGGGTGGTGGCAGAGGTCAGGACTGGTCAGAACATGAAAAATAACATGCGAACAATATGGGGCTGTGGCCTGCGCATAGTGCGCAGGGTGGTGCATATATGCAAGTCGGCCGACAAGTTGAGCGATCTGCATAGATCCAGTGAATGGGCGGCTTGTCTATCCGAGGAAGGCATTGATCTGACGGCAACAAGGGTAGAGGGCGGAAGAATGGAGGTGAGGCAAGTGAGGGGAGAGGACGAAAGCGAGCAAGTGGTGGTGGTTGAATATGTCGTGCTTGCAACTGCGCCGAGCTGAGGCTATGGCGGTTCCATATGTTACATCGGGAATGTTGTAAAAGATAAAAATGTTCAGTGTCCCGTGTTTCCCAGACATCCGCATTAGCTGTGATGTCCTTTGTGTGCACCATGGAATAGCAACGATATCTTACTAGTACCAGGCCAGTCTCCTTTGCTGTGGCCGATTATGGTAGGTTCTCGACCTTCTCAACCTTCTTGCAGAGCGTCTTCAGTGATGTAAAGGGTGGGATACACTGCACAAGCACAATAGTGAAGAAATCGGTGTGGAAACAATCATGAGTGTCGATGGCATTGAAGAAGTGTGCTCAAGTCATCAACCCAAAATCACATGAAATTGAAGTACCAAAGGTGTAAGTGACATGAGTATCCTAATCAACTGGCACCCCTCGGAGTCAGTTTTTACCAGTCACATGGTGTCAACGCATTTCTCACTGGGGGTCAGGACAAGAACCTTTTCGAAGCTTTGGATGATGTTGCCCGAGACATGGCCGAGCTTAGCCTTTTCTTTGATGCCTTCATGGAACGCATGCGTGGTGCTCACATCATCAAAGTCATCGTCTTCAGCGTCCGACTTGTTCGAACCCGCATTGGAACCCCGCATGCGCGAACTTTGTCCAGGGACAAAGAATTGTACCTTGACCATCTCGTTCGGTTGACCTTTTGATGGGGTTTTCCGGCGGAATCAGAGGGTGCCATGAACTCGAGAGAGACCTTGGTGCATCTTAAAATGTTCGAGTTGGCAACATACTGCAAGGGGAGCTCGAACCGACAACAAAGGCCAAGTTCGTCGCCTGTGAGGAGCGCGCTTAAGAGACTATAGAGGCACATGTGAACTGTAGAATACTTGTGCATAGGAGATTTGATGTGCGATATCTAGATAATGGAGCGGGAGTATGGGTCATCATGTAAAAGAACCTCACCGATATTCAGGTGGGAGATTGCAAATTGAAAATGAAGTGGGGCACGAGTGTCATGGGGCGATGTTGCTGCGTATGTAAGAGAACCTGTCACGAAAATGAGTCAGAACAACATGAGAAGATAATAGTACATACCAATCCACTCCGCCGGGCCCAATTTGTAGCTCCCCCCCAGAACCTTGCCTTTCGTAAGGAAGATTCGAAAAAAATATAGTGCCGTCAGGAGCCTTCAGATGCACACGACACATATCGCCATCGAATATGTCCCCATATTCCCCAGCCTTGCATGGTTTGATACGCCAGCTATCCAACAACGCCTCAATACCGGGCATTTTGAGTAGACGCGAGTTGTTGCGATAGTGGGAGATACGGGTATTTGGTTACTGGGGTCTTCACGCTGTGCAGGAGGCCTCGATTCGTGGGACCCGGCAAGAAGAGGGGTACATTGTATGACGTACAAGCATCTTGCACACATTGTGAGGCTGCCGATGGAAAGACGTCTTGGCAATTTGGACAGACCGGAAGCAACTTGGATACATAGAAGGATCGACGCCGAGGGTACGCATAATAGACGGAAGTGTGATGAAAGGCGGGGCAAGTTGTGGGTCAAAAAACGTAACAAGAAATGCCAAGATCGTGAGAACCGCGTTACATGCTACGCGTGGGAGATTAAACTGCATGTGAAGCCAGGATATCATTGCGTAAATGACAAGGAGATGATGAGGGAGTTCTGATACGTTTGCGATCGAATGCCCAGGATGTTGATCGACCGGAAGGGATCTGTGTCGTACTCAGTAGGTTGGGATAGAGGAGGCATAGCGTGCTCATCCCCATATTCAAGATCCTGAGCTAGCAGGAGATCATCTCCTGCTAGCACATCTTCATCTGGAAAATCTTCCTGGTACGCGAGCTCCCCTCGATATTCTTTGACAAGGTGATTATCGAACTGCGGCTCAACCAGATCAGAACCTAATCAATTATCATAATTTGGGTGTGGGGTGATAATGTCAGGATCCATGCGCGAGGCACCATCCACAAACAGGCTTGACAAGGGAATTGTCGACCGGATGAAGGGATGCAGCCCCCGCGTATTACGTAGATGAATAGGAACTGTAGTGGATGACTCCCCTGCAATATTATCCATGGAAGCGAGATCAGGCTGCCGGACACTTTGCTGACAATTGCTGTGAAACCGTCTGATTTTTCAAAGCTGCTCTCTGGTAATTTCGCTTAGTTTGCGGAGTTACTGCAGTTACAACGGACAAGCATAACATTAAACCTTATGCAAAGTGCAAAATATATTAGGTAAGGGCCAAGCCGTCCTGATAAGATAAAAAGTCCGTATGTGTCTGTCTACCCCACGCATGCACTGTCTCTTTACAAGAAATAGCTCAAAGACATCCCCAGTCTTTCATAACCCACAAAAGACTGGGGATATCTCTGATGTATTTCTTCTTGGTTGCTGTAAAATTGTAGTTAGAAAAGAATATATACTTACTGTTTTCACGCGTTTACAACGTATGTTGGTTTGATGATCATACACACAGAAAATAAACGACAAAAAGCAGTATTCCATTTTGCTACAGCTAAAACATGACGACAAGCAAGACACAACAAAGAGAAAGATGCGACGATGACCAAAACACGACAGCAACCAAGATATAACGATGGCCAACATGCAACGATGACCTAGAGAAGAAGACAACCAACACATGACAATGTCCAACACACGATGAGATGGGTTTTACTTCTTCTCGACCTTGCCTTGTTTCGAGGCTGATGCCTTCGACTTGTCTTCTTCCGCTTTTCTCTGTGGGCATGTAACATTGGGTTAGAATTGAGGTGATGTATCGACATATGCGATGGGAAATATACCTTCTTGTTCTTTTGTCCTCCAGGCACTCCTTCTGTCTGTGAATAACGACGTTGAGGTAGACATGATATGAACGTACATACAAGCTGGTTCTGTATGAAGGAGATCTCCCTCTCATCCTCCATCTCCGGCTCCGTCTCCAACCACGCGGAAAGGTCACTCTGAATTTGGGTCAGCATGACTTCGAAGAGGTGGTTGGTGACCTGGGAGGTGCTCAGTCTTTGATCCAAGGACGAAGCCTTAGGGAGGGCTGGTGTACATCACAGTACGTGGAGCCAATGAAACGGCTGTCGAATATTGGGGTGGACCAAGCGGGGACACAGGGGCCTGACCCGACATAGAAGGGGTCGTGGCGTCAGCAGAGGGCCCAACGCTGAAGTCTATGGCCTGATGTAATTGGTCAGCGCTGGCGGCAAGTAACGTATGACTTCCCCGGATGAGACCGGGGTGAAAGAAAGGCGTATCTGAGTGTTTTGTTGAGAAGAGATGGTGAACTTATAGACATAACGTGAGACGGTGTTTTCTGGCATGATGGTTGGTTAGAGGGAAAATGACTTAGAGAAAAAAAAAAAAGACGCACATTGTCGACAAGCTAAGCAGACCATGGGAAGACTACGATTTACCATTCGAGAGTAAATCGCAGTCAGATTATGGGGGGATTATAGAAGAATGCAAGAGGAAAAAGAGGGGGGGAAGACTAGGATTATACGTCAAGGGCATGAAGACGACGTTGGTTTTGAGTCGGAAAAAACATGGCGTTCAGTCCCACTTATGTCAGCTTGTCTCAAAGTCGGATTACGCACTGATTAAGACCGGGTTTTCCGACAAGTCAGCTTAGCATGTCGTTTTATGAGGTTTCCCCCTTAGATTTACTACTGAAAATAAACTCACTTCCACAGTGACTGAAGACTCTTCTGAATAGCTGTTCGTAAACGGTGTGAGTGCGAGGCGGCTTCGTAGGCAAGGGTCCGGACGAATCCGACATGTGTACGCCATTCTCGCAATGAGATTACAACTCATCAGGAGCGGTTGCGGGGGTCGTGGGCGGTAATGTCAAGTTGTCAACCTGTCCATCGGGGTGTTCATTGAGTCTGGAGAGGGGGACAGACGAACCCGATACGTGCTGCTGCCACTGCCACTGCCAGCGCCTTGATTGTTGTCACCACTGCGGCTAGTGCTGCCCCACTGAGCACTGCCGCTGCCTTTGTTTCCCTTCCACCGCAGATTTCATCTCCTTGTATCAGTTCACCATTACCTCAGATGTCTCCGCCATTCAGATTCCCAAGCCAGTTTAATATATACATGCTGCAGGACACAACGAAGAGAAGACATACAACTCAGAGTGGGAGAGAGATGAAAGAAAATGTACGTACAGAAAGTGACGGTAAAAAAACTTATGTTACCACACAAAGATGACGATGGCCCATCAGCGAGCGTGACCAGCACGACTCTGCACGAGAGGGTGATCGTTTGAGGCAAAGTTGAGGGTGCCGGCGCCGGCGACGACAGTGAGGGCCAGTGCAGATGGTCAACGTCCAATGAGATGTCTGGCTGGGATTACCAAATACGGCTCATAGCTGCTGGCTCAACAAATAACGGACTTGTGTCCGGAGTCCTCCGGAAGACAATTTGATTTATTTCTTAATCACTGCCACCACACATGCGACATTGTTCATCGAGGGTACTACGCAAAGTGATTTGGAGAATAAACATGAGACACTGGTGAAGCAAGGTTGAAGGACCCACTGTGAGAACATAAGGCAGATCGAGTTCAAGGGAGTTGAGATCTAAAAGGGAGAACGTAGCTAAACCAATAATGGAGAAGCCACGCGTCAAATGATGGAAGGGAATCAAAGCAGTCCCAGCGAGAAATGTGTTGACACTATCTGACTTAGTTCGATGTCATGTGGCTCACCAAATATGATCAGCCTGGGATAGCATCACTGGAAGCCAACCAGTTGCAGAAATATCCTCGTTATCTGATGTTATATGATACTTTGCTGAATGACCATATCACACCCATTTTTGACAAACAAAACTGATATTCTTTGATACTATGTGACTACAAATTGACATATGGTCCTTTCCCATATCCCCAGGTTCCCCTAGACTGCTCTGCCGCATCCCACACGTCCGCCATGTCCACCGTATCCACCACGTCCACCAAGTCTGCCACGTCCTCTGCGTCTAACCCTCAGCTGCATACACTACGCCCACTGCATCCACCATGTCCACCGCGCCAACCTTGCATACAGTGCAGCGGATGGACGACGGCCGGTTCGAGTACAACGATTTGTGGAGGGACGCAGCACGTGATTGGGTCCGCGTCATCAGGATGCCTGTCTCAGCCAGGGAACGAGTAGCTGTTGCTGTGGTCTTGTTGTAATGGTCGTGGTGGTACTTAATCATAGTAGCTTTCATCGCAAACTTGATGAAGTTGAGAGGAACGAACTAAATGATGTTCTCCCGAAGACGCATCAGAACAAGTTGCGTAAATGAATAGGAGACTTACCCAAACCAAAGTAATGCCAATCCAATCTGCAGAGATCTCCTGGATATAGGGAAAGCCCCAATTGGCGAAACCGGCGATAATAGAAGCTACAAGTTGTGCCAAGCAGAAGGCAGCCATCAACGCATATGATGGGGCGCTCCATGAAGAAGAATCCATGGGAGCGAGTGACGAAGATGAGCACCTGAGAAATAATGGCAACCTGGACGTAGACAGTGGTGTGCAGTTGCTTATCATTGTGGTCTATCTGACCAGGCGGGGCATTCGAATGGATGTGGAACTTGCACTGGAAGAAGTCCAACTTGAGGATCGCAACAACAAGGATGGACCTATACATAGGGATTGTAACGGGTAACCCTGGGGTATTTCAGGGCTACCCAGACCCGGACCCAGTAAAAACCCATACCCAGTCTCTGGGTATGGGTTTTACCGGGTCTGGGTATGGGTACCCATCGGCTTGTATAGATATGAGCCGGGTCGGGCAGGTATAGGGTGGGTAAGGCCTGGATAGCATCATTGTTGATCTGGATATCTGTATCAGGTCAGCATCGCAGCTTGAGAGGGAGCAGACTTACACATTGAAGTCCCAGAGAAATCAGGGGGAGTGTAGTCAGCATTAGGCAACACACAAGTGGTCCTTGAAGGCCCAGACCCTCACAGGCATGCACGCATGGTCGTGGACACCAACGCGAAGGAAGTCAAACCCTCATGCGTTGATGCGCACGAATGAGGGGGAGTGTTGCCGGTCGTAGGCACTGCACCGGCCCTGGCCGAGGGTACCACCAGCGTTGAACCCGCTGATGAGGCTGTGACAGCCATTGCCGCTAAGCCCGAGGCATTGGTCCCCTGGGCGCAATACAAGGACAGGCGCGGACGCGAAGTAAAGACATCCCCACGAGAACGAGGGAAAGCTCGATGCGCTGCCACTGCAAGGCAAGCGCATGGTCAAGGCAATGCCGCTGCAAGGTGAGGCCAACCATGACGTCGAGATGTCGTCGAGAAAGAGCGCGAGTGCGAAATGCACCAAGGCGCTGTCATAAAAACACGAGCAACGTCTGAACAAGAGTAAACGCAAACCCATTTGTCTGCAAGGAGAGGCGGCGCGAGGAGATGAGGGCGTGTCAAGGTGCTGCTGCAAAACCACAGGCGCAAGCATGATACGCTGCCACGAAGGAGCCCAAACGAGGGTGCCTTGGCACTTTGGGATCCTGGAGGGAGGCTGCCCGGAGATGAGATCATCAAGTCGAAGAGGGCCGGCAAGGCCAGCAAGAGCAAGTGCAAGTGGCGTCGCCCACCAGAACGAGAAACCTGGCCGCCTGAAGAACCAGTCAGACAGCAGCACATTCCACAACAAATCCACCATGCACCTGTTACCATCCATCACCATTCCATCCTGCCGTTGGAAAGTCCACCAGCTTTTCGTCTTGAGGCCCATCGAGAGGGCGCTGTGTCGTCCTGGAAGATGTCGGGGCAACAATGCCAACAAAGCATTGCAACACCGCCGTTTGGTGGCCGTCACACCCGAGTCATGCGCCGTCACACCCATCCACGCGCCATGCACGCACAGTTCCAGCCTCTAGCGCTCTAGCCTTTAAACCTACCAGTACCCGCCAAACCCTCGAACCGGGTAAGGGTTCTGGTCTGGGTAGAAAATCTCTACCCAGACCCTGACCCGAGAAACCTGGCCGCCTGAAGAACCAGTCAGACAGCAGCACATTCCACAACAAATCCACCATGCACCTGTTACCATCCATCACCATTCCATCCTGCCGTTGGAAAGTCCACCAGCTTTTCGTCTTGAGGCCCATCGAGAGGGCGCTGTGTCGTCCTGGAAGATGTCGGGGCAACAATGCCAACAAAGCATTGCAACACCGCCGTTTGGTGGCCGTCACACCCGAGTCATGCGCCGTCACACCCATCCACGCGCCATGCACGCACAGTTCCAGCCTCTAGCGCTCTAGCCTTTAAACCTACCAGTACCCGCCAAACCCTCGAACCGGGTAAGGGTTCTGGTCTGGGTAGAAAATCTCTACCCAGACCCTGACCCGTTTACTACCCAGGCTGAAACCCGGCAAGTTTACCCCACCCATTACAATGCCTACCTGTACAGCCATCAAAACGCGACCGAGAATGAGGAGCGGCAGAGGGACTTATTTTTAGAGCGTCAAATAGAGACCATAAGCTATAGCATAGATGATAATTTCAGTCAGATCCCAACTATCTGGTTGTGACAATGGCAACACGCGATCAATGGAAAGCGTCAGGATAGTACCACCGTTGAGAAGCACAACGATAAGAACCATGGAGGGCATGAACTGGAAACTTGTAGCAGAACACTAGGATGGAAACGCAGACAACGATACGGATCGTAACAACACTGGTGTAAATGGTGTGGTTTCGCATGCGTTGGAATATAATACAGGATCCACGGATAGCATGGACAAAGGTCAAGAGACCTGGCTCTGTCAAGACGATGTAGGCTGCACCATGGGCAGCATCGGTGGTACCCTTGACAGCGATACCCACATTAGCACGCGAGAGGGCAGGGGTATCATTTGCGCCATCACCTGTTATAGCACAAAGATTGCCAAAACCCTGGAGGCGCTTGCCAATTTCAAATTTGTGCTCTGGGAAGACACCAGCGAACCCATCAACGTCCATGATCATATCATCGAGGAAGGCAAATTGGCTGCCCGGGGGAGGGCCATCCTTGAGTACCTTGGCAGGATATATGTGACCACCAATACCTAGGTGACGGCCAGTCTCCTTAGCAATGGCAAGCTGATCACCAGTGACACCGAAGGCAAGGGAATCTTCGATTGTTTGCTTGGTGTGTTCGTGAGATGGACCGAAGATGGCGAGGAGACCAATAAGCTCAAACCTGTTGCCTTCAGACTTGTGATCATCGCCATCGAGCTCCTCATACGCCACCGCAAGGGCATGGAGACCATGGGAGGCAAATTCCTCAACATCGGCTTTGAGGCAGTTCTCGATATCATCAGTCTTATTGCAAGAGCAGAAGTCAAAGATGATACCGGTCATATACCCTTGGTGACATGTTTAAGCCTGCCCGAGGCCTCATCACAGTAGGTGATTTCAGTTCATTTGTCGACGGGGTTGAAAGGCTTGAAGTTGAGGAACTTGAAGCTGGTGCGAGCACGGCCCGTTTACCAAGAGCGCCAACAACGGAAGCGTCGATGGCGTCCTGGTTCTCCGCGCAAGATGCATACGCCACGAGGAGGATAACATCGTCAGGAGAGAAGGCGGCATAAGTTTTGATAGTATCACTGTCGATCATGGTGAGCTTGTTGTGGTGAGAGTACTAGAACACAGGATGGTGACACCTACAAGCTCCTTGACGGCGGTGATATGGGTGGCGATAGCCTTGAACCGCACCCACCGCACCTGCTACGTCCACCGCGTCCACGACATCTGCCGAGTCCACCACATCCGCCGCCTTTCCTTCGACCCTCGCCAAGGCCTGCAGCCATCCACAGTGCAAGACAGATGACATTCAAGTTTGCGACGATAAACGAGATGCAAAGTTATCTGTAAAGAGTGACTGAGTGAGGAACATCAAGAGAAGCAAAACATACATATCGGCAGCAGGCTTAAGATGAGGTGAAGGGGGACTTTGAGGGTCAGAGGAGAGGGACAAGGTAGCAAAGGCAGGCGACGAGGGATGGGGGCAAGGTGAGCGATGGTGGCAAGGGAGTTGACATAGTGGAATGGTGGTGTCCGCGGTCCACCAGGCCAGCATGTATGCCAATAGTTGACGCGGATGTCGTTGAGACACACTCAAGTCACAGCGTATCGAGTTCAAGTCGAAATCACATGAAATGGACTTGAATGACATGAGGAGAACTAGCACCCCTCAGTCAGTTTTACCAGCCAGGTCCCCACGTTGAACTAAGTCACACAGTGTCAACGAATTCCTCGCTGGGACATTTTTTTTTTTGCATTCATCGGATTTATTACGAGAGGACTCGCTGGGACGTTGAACCTGAGGCGAGATGAGACAAAAGGGGAAAGATTAAAGATCTTCGCAAAATCAAAGGTGCTAGGCACAGCGACTCTGCATTTGGCGTTGGAAGCTTGAAGATGAAGATACTCAAGACGATGGCACGCAAATGAGAAGAGAAAATGCAAGGGAAACTTTGAGAGAAATCATGACACAATTTATGTACATGCAGAGTAATTAAACTACAAGTGACCGCCTGAATCTAGGAGTAAGCAAAAAAATCAAACCAGAGACGAGGAGCACAGGGAACACAGGATATGGGTAAGGATGAAAGGGGAGGTAGTGAGAGCAGAGACTTGAGAAAAAAAGGAACACATGGGGGGAGCATAGGATAAGCTCAAAGTCTAATTGTGTTGATCCGTTGCACAACCATATTCTTCACCAGCTGGTTTGGGTTCTTCATCAACGAACTCCGAGTCAGATTCCTGGACCTCCAGATTGGGTTCTCGGGCTGCCTCCTCGGGGTCTGGGGCTGCTGGTTGCGATTCTGAGGCAGCTGCTCTCTTGCGAGCGGCGCGTTGTGCAGCTAAACATGCAACAGACGATTGATCATCTTGGGGGAGCATGTTATCCTGCGGACGGTCATTACCGAACACCCAACTATTACCCATCGTCATTAAGCACATCCATTTGGGAAAATCCAAGTCTTCTACCTGGTCCACCAAGCCAACGTTTCTTTGGCCCACTCTTTGTCATCAAATAGATGCATGATATGCTGGAAGAAGGAATTGGCATTAAAGTTCCCATCCTGTACACCCCATGACCCCTTTGAACTGAGGACGAAATGGGCCTTGAAATGTCAATTAGAAATATGCAAGTAATAAAACGAAATGGTGGCTCACCAAGACTGCAACATATGCGATTGTCACTGGCATTACCTCCGTCATGCCGTAAATGTCAGCGATACACTCCTTGCCCGGAGTTTTTCCCCTTTCTTCCTTCATGGCGGTGCGCAGTCTGGTGAACAAGTGCCGATAGCACTATAGAAAGATTAGCCATGCATACGCAAATATAATAGAACGACTTACTGAAACCAAAAAGGGACTTTGCAGAAGTTTCTTGTCCATTTCATTGGGGTTGTAGTCATCTTCTGGATAGAGGAAAGACGGCCACTCATTGTGGGTGATGGCGCAGTCCCCGTTGTGTACATCATGGCAGAATGTTTCTCGGTCCTTGTCAAATTTGTCTTGTAGATGTCGAGGGCAAAGCAAGCGTGCAGTCGTGTGGTGACAGAAGCCACGGGTCTCTTTGTCAGCTTTGCGGTCTAGCACCGGGATGTCTTTGACAGGGCGGATGTAGCTGATAGCGTTCTGGCGAAGTGATCCACAATCGTCCAAGCAACCTCCGTTCGCTGCTTGGTCCAGCTAACAGGATGATCAGCAAGATATTACATCCAGAGATATCGAACACTTACCAATATAGCCAGTTTGTCAATCCCTGACGGGTCATTTATCTGAGTCCATTCCGTCTGTTCCTTGAGCCCTGGTATGAATGCAAGCATTTTCTGGTATGCATCCAGTATCACTTGATCCGTATCAGGGTCTCTGAGCATGATAGGGGTCAGTAGATATCTACACGATAAGACGCATTACTTACGTAGAGGAGGCCTCGGGGGGAGTTGCGGCCAGTCGAGATCCCTCGTTAAAGGTCAACCATACGTGTATAAAGGGGCCAAGGAATCGAAGCATGCCACGTGCCCTTCTATGGAGTTGACTGGCATCTGCGGTTGGGCTATGAAGGAAGGTGTGACAATAGATGAAAGAAAAAACCCAATGACACGTACTCCTCAGGCAAGTCGGACTTGCGCCTCTTGGAAGACCGTGACAAACCAAGAAAATCAGTGACCGCCTGATTAAGCTTGCGTTTGTCGTTCCTATGGTCACTGGGTCCATCGCGTTCCCTGTTGCTATCCCTAGGTTGCTGTCCATCGCTTGCTTGTGAATTGGCTGCTCCTTGATTGTTGTCCCTCCGTCGGGGCTCTGCAGAGGTATCATGGCTCCCTCCGGAGTTCAGCCTGGGCGCGGATGCACTGTGGCGAGCACCAAGCTCATTGCCACGCCGAGAAATGCCATCTGAGCGGTTGCTGGAGGATGACCGATTTGACATGCTTGGATATGGGTGGGATGAAGCAGGCAAGGAAACAAAATCACGTCGCGTTGTCTTTAAAAGTGGTGACTAAAAGGAAACTTCTCAAGTCGGAGAAGTGCCTTCCACCAATGGACCACTATTAAAAATATGAAAAGGTGCAGACGGGATCCCTCCTAGTAACCATTTTATTGGGGAAAATGCCCGTCCTTGTGTGGGGCCTTGTACCGTAGTATGCATGGGTGCATATGCAGGGTAGCAGAAGCTATCGGCGCTTAGTTAGCCAAATGCACCCTCACTTAGAATTCATATGCGGGATAACTCACCAAATCCCATCCGCCAAAGTTTCGATTGCTTCATCATAGTCCCGAAGTGGAAACGGATGGCATTCGCCAAGTTGATCTGAAGGCATTAGCCGTTTCATGCAGCAGCCATAGTACGTAGAATTTGCGATGTCCCAGTCAAGCTTTGAGAAAAACAGAACCCAAATGGAGCTACTGAGTGCCGCTCGACTTGACCCATACACAGCAGATACTTGATTGGGACCAGGGCACCAGGACTGCCATACGTAAAGCGGGTAATTGTCAAGATAGGCTCTGAATTGGCCCCCTCAGCTTGAATGAGTGGTCGCGTGGCTTCTGCTGGCTCGATGGGTGGTACTCCATCAGGCCTCAGGGATGGCTGCATCAGATGCTGTTGGACCGTCAGTCAGAATTCCGAACGCACCAGCACCAAGGCTGTCAGCAGCATCGGCGGCATCAGGGCTCCACCAATCCTGTCCTTGTAACCATCCATGAAATCATCTGAGACAGATATGTTAGTTGAAGGATCAGCATGATACTTGAAAACTTCACCTTCATCTGCACCGGCAATCTGACATCTTGACTATCACATACCTGAAACAGGAGAAGTGCCATCATCACGGAACTCCTCAGAGTCGCATAAGGCGGGATTTGTGTCAGATGCAAGCAGGTGTTGGAAGAAGCTGTCATGGGCAAACATCCACTTGCATGCCTGACACCGGAACCGTGTTGTAGCCATGGCATCATGAAGGGATGGGGATGAACGGGACTAAACACAAACAGTTCATATCTTCAGCCGTTCAGATGGTGTCATCATAAAAGGGGGGGACATACCTTAATCCAAGTCCTCATTCCTCCCATCCTTGTCCTCACTGGTTGTGTCTTACGTCACTCACTCTTCTCACTTCGCGGTTTTTTTGTGCTTCGCTGATGGCATCTCGCACACGTCGATCTCATGCACTTGGTGCAAGCAGTCACATGCAGGGGCAGCTAAGTGAAAATCCGGGTGTATTGCAAGTCCCTACAACCACATCGATTTGGGATCGAAGTCGACACCAGAATGGCATTAACATCGCCCAGCACAACACCAACCCACCTGGTAAGTCTGATATATATTTATGCTATTCCCCTCTCTGATGATAATAAGCTGGCATGAAACGCACCTTTCCACCATCTGAGGGGAATACCCCCGCCAATCAAGTGGCAACAGAAGCGGTGGACAACCTGGCAAAGCGAGTGCGACATATGGGTGAGCGCTTGAAATATCCAAAAAGCGTTGCTGACCACCAATATAAGGGCTTGCCGATGGTCATCCAATACTTCCTGTGTTTACAGTTGATAAAGAAAAAGCAAGTCCATTGGCCTTGTCGACATCGACATCGACTCGAAGGATAGGCATGAGGCGTGAAGGTTTGTGACTCACGCTTACCAATCATTGCGAGTCCTGAGTCGAAGTTTTTTAGCGTCGTACTATCCTGGCCGTGGTCAAATAATGCATCCCCTTGCCGCATTCCCCACTGTTCCTCCCACTGTAATTCAAGATTTAAATTTCAATCATGCAAATGGTGATGATAGTGGTGCCAAGAGCAAGGAGGAATGGTTCAATGATGGGCACTTAGCGGGACAGGCTGAAGGACTGCCTTCCAGTATTCCTGAAGCCCGAGCACATGAGGTATGTCAACAATGTCTTTTATGATTTGTGAACTCATGGCAACTTTTGACAGAGGCCATCTTGGCAGGGGCCTTCTGATGGCCAATCAACCTTGACGAATACAAGTGCCCAAGGCAGTCTTCAGGGAAATGACATCAACATATCAGTGCATCAATTACCCATGATGCCACAGGTATCCGAACCATCAACATCAACCATGATGCATGACAACCTAGACAATTGAATGTCTCTATGATTCTCATTACCCAAGCCATCAAGCATGCAAGTTTGTCCTGCTGTAAGTTATGCACGTCACTCTGGATATCACTATTTACTGAGCTTGTACAGTCAACAGTGGCTCCAATACCCAAACATTTATTGTCTTACTTGAATTAGTGGGCCACTACTTCATATGGCATATCCAAATTCTCTCAGATATGTAACGGATTCTTCTATTTGAATCAATGAAATAGCAACTGGATGGATGTGTCAGTCATTGTGTGGTCATTGGCTGTCATTGGCTGTGTGTCAGCCATCATTTGTTGTGCACTGGTCGTTGTTTGTTGTGCATTGGTGTTGTACATCGGTGTCATGTGTCGGCGTCGTGTCTTGGTGTCATACATTGGTATCATGGATTGGTTGTTGTTGGTCGTGCATTGGTTGTTTGCCGTTGGTCATCCACTATCGTCCACCATAAGTCATTGGTTGTCCGCCATCGTCTGCTGGCGGTCTTGCATTGTCCATCATTGGTTGTTGGCTGTCCATATTCCATTGTCCGTCATCTGTCATTGGCCGACTGTCGTCCATCGTTGGTCGTCCATCATCCGTTGTTGGTCATCCATTGGTCGTTGTTGGTCGTCCGTTGTTGGTTGTCAGCTGTTGGCTGTCATTGGTTGTCATCCCTTATCGTCATCGGTGGTTGTCGGCGCAAGGCCCGGCTCTACATGGGCAGGGTGGAGTCGGGGCTTTTCCAAGCGTCAGGCCACCTGCAAAGAAAAAAAAAAGTAGTGAGCAAGATGCCCACCGTTCTGGACAGTCGCAGTACCCTCGCCTTCAGTCCAGGGTCCTCCATACATGCTGATCGAGAATGCTAACGCTTCCCAGTCCTGAATGGTGGGCTCTGTGAGTTGGTCCTGATGCTCTTGGGCAAGCGCGCATGCATTGAGAAGCGCCTGGGCAAGTCGTTTGGCTGGGTGCATTCCACGACTTGTCCAAACCTTCACAGCACGCAACGAAGAGAAGAGGAAGATGGGACGGGACTGCCGGTGTTGGACCAGCTGGCTTGGCTGAGAAAGCCGTCACCGCTAAGTCCAAGGCGTTGGTCCCCTGAACACAAGACAAGGCCGGGTGTAAAGTCGAGAGGTCGCCATGAGAGGGCGAGCCAAGAGCTCGAGGTGCCACCGCAAATGGGCAGACGAAAACACAAGGCGCTGCCACCAGAGGGTGAGCGTGAATGCGGCGTAATGGCGCAAGGCACCCTAAACGAGGGCACATGCAAGCCTGGTTGGCCGTCGCGAGAGCCATTGCACGAAGTTGTCCAGTCCACTTGGGAGGGACCAGGCCCTTGGGATCCAGGAGGGGGGCCGACTGGGGAGCAAATCCTCAACCTGAAAAGACCTGTTGAGGCCATGGACATCACAGCAGGCATCGTTGCCCAGAAGAAAAACCCTAGCCGTGCTGCATGTGCAATGTCAGTGGAACCACCAGCAAAAAGTCAATCACGCACCTGGGACCCATATTCCATTGTCCCAATCTATTGTCCCCATCTTGCCGTCGATGTTGCGACCGATTTCCATTTTGAGGCCCATGCAGAGGGCATGACGTCTCCTTGGGAGATGCAGAAGCAGAGACGCAAGGCATCAACGCGGCACCAAAAGTCGCATCGCACGGCGGACACAGAGGACCGGAAATAGCCACAACAATCGTGTGGGACATTTTCCCACGGTGGGTGGTCATTTTTCCAGCATGAAAATTCGACTTGAATACCTTGTTCTCTAAAGAGAACTTGGAATGCTTAAGGCAAAGGATAAGTCAGTACAAGGTCTCACGAAGGTATCGAACTCCTCTTCAAACAGAACAAAGTCGACTATATCAAGAGAACCGCTTCCTTTACACCACCAACCACGATTTCGGTGCAACTCAATGAGTTGAAGGTGGTGAGTCCCGAAGAACATCATCATCACTACCGGTTCTGATGTTACACCATTCCCAGGTGGCGCCATCGAAATCGATGAAGAGCAGATTACCAGCTCAACCGGTGCACTCTCTCCAGAAGGTACCAGGAAAGATGGCCGTCATTGGCAGTTGTACTATTGGACTGGAGATGGGCAGCGTGTGGATCCGTCTGGGTTCCGAAGTTGTCGTCGTTGAGCTCCTGAATAGCATCAGAGGTGCTGGAATCAACGAGGAAATCTTGTATGTCCACTGTATCTTTCAAATTTCCGTGCGTTGGCCCTTTACGTGTACCGGATTCTCAGAATGCAATTCCAAAAAACGCTAACGAAGCAGGGCCTCAAGTTCAAGTTAAGCACGGTCGCCTGTCAGATGTCCCATACTCTGAGCACTACCAGCAGCGAAAAACACCCTGCACATCCAGATTCCCCCACTCCAACTGTGGGTGTCATCGCAGCAAGACTGGAATTTGAACCCAAGAGGAACCACTAGTAGAGGATCGCGCATGACTAGTATGCCCAGGTTGTCGCCGCACCACCATTTGGGGCCGAACCGTGACGGCTTGTGTGTATTTGTCATTGAGACCATCCAGCCCTGCTGACGGCCGCATAATTTCACACAGCGAGCGAGTCTCTATCTCAATACACTCGCCATCAAGCCCACGTCTCCCTCCCCCGAAGCGCCGCCACCGGCCGTCCTCTTGCACGGCTACTGTCGCAAGCGGTACTTGCGCCCCCCAGTCTCAGCTACAAATCTGTGACTTCAGCATCACGTGACCGTGGGAACATATCACATGACCCTACACGTGACTCATCACGTGACCCCTCCGCCATTCATACATCACATGACTTATCAGCACATGACCCTGGGAACCTACGACCCCGTGACCCTGGGAAGATAACACATGACCTATCAAGGAACTGGTCATCAACAATGTCACATGACAAGATGCGCTTTGGACGCGCGTCTAACCTGTTGATCAACACATGGCAGATCGTGGGAACGATCAACAAGATGCGTCCACTAAACAATCAACAAACACGCGACGCGACTCGATCAACGAAGACGCGACTCATTAGGGCTAGACCCTAATCGAGATGTATAGTGTAATCCGCAGTTGCTGCGCATTGACTGCACAGTCCCCCGTTACCTGTAAATGTACCTACCCTAAACTGCGCACAGACCACCCTGTATTAGTATATAAGACCTACGAATTTAGGTGAACAGTCCTTAGACTGTTCTCTTGTCAATCCCCACACTGGAGCCTTTCAAAGCTCCCTCATCGTCAGCAGCACTTCGCTTGTCGTCCTCTACAGTCTACTCCGTCCCGCCTCTCCTCACTTTCTGCCTCTTCCTCCTCAACATCTCACTGCTGCTCCTTTGGATCAGTCACCTTCAACTCCGCGCCGTCGTCAAGTCTCGCTACCCATAAAGTAGTGAGTTCCCGACAGCTACGGCGCCAGCCTAGCCCTTTCTTCCTGATGTTTCCGGCACTGACTCGATGGGCCGGCACGCGTGGAACGTCCGTGTATGCCGTAAATTGGGTCGGCATGGGTCGCTCCACGTGTGTGCCATTTTTCGAGTCCATGTGAAGCGCAACAACATCCCGGGCCGCGTGTACGAAGCCGAGTCTTTCTTCATCGGGTTGATCAAGGAGTGGCGCGAGTGCCCGGGGCTGGAGAAGATGCCACCCATCGAGCACTCGCTCGGCGCATACTTCAGTGCCGTCTATGCGCTGCGACATCCAGAGTGCGTGCAGAGGTTGATCTTGCTCTCCCCCGCAGGTGTCGCACACAACCCGAACAATATGGCTCCGTCAAGGGAGAGACATATGATTGGTGTAAGGTGTGCTATGCTGTTGCATACGGAAAGTGCCTGCATATGGGGGTATTGGCTGATGCTGACTCGATCCCCACAAGAACCACGTCCCCTCATCTTAGCCTCTTCGTACTTGGCATTTCGTATTTGTCAGCGGTGCCACCATCGCGTGCTCTGATCGACATCGCCACATTCGCCTCATGCAATCCATCCTTTCCATCTTTCCTTGTCTCTGACCTCTTCGCCATTGCTCCTGTCACGCACTTGACTCTGACGCACCACAGCCACATACACTGCAAGTCCTTTGTCTTCAAGCTCAACCTCTGTCAACATGGTCTCACCCTTGATGCGAGCTCCCCTCCGTGGATATAGATGGATTTCGTACGCTCTGCTTGAGTTTCTATTGTTCCCTTTTTCCAGTATCATTGCTTTTCTTCTTTTGGCATTCACTACCCCTTACTTTTCGGCTTTCCTCACTTGTCCTGTGCTCCTTCGCATTTCGTATTCCCTTTCATCCACTCCTCCTTGCCCATTTTCCTATCATACTCATTCTCTCCCTGTGCTCTGGCTTGCGCGATTACTTACTCTTAGATTCGATGATCTCAGACAGCCACTCGTAGATTACTAGCGTCTGGTTTGTATAAATACTGGGTCTTGGCCTGACTGGCAATGTATCTTCTCCCTCGCGTTCCCTCCACTTTGTATGCCATCGCTAAGTCTCTCACCTTCGACCTGTCGACATTTGACTCAGAGCCGCCGTACCGATCAACTTCGACATTACGAAGACCTTCTTGCCTTCTCGCCTTCAAGTTCTCACGTTCTCATCTTGCCTCAGGTCCAACGACCACTTATCGCCATCAAAGCCTCAAATCATCTCCTTTGTCCCCCATTCATCGTGTGGCTCTTCCTTTCTCGGATTAGCTGCTAACTCCTTTTCTCTCTATCTTTCTAGACTCAGATCTGCCTTTCGAAACTCTCTCGTGGGACTAACATCCTCGCTTCATTGGAGAGGACGGACCCGAAGTTGTGGACAGCTCGCGGTGGTGGTGCTGGACCACGAACAGCATGTGGAGAACAGGGAGGAGAGTTGGAGCGGCTTCCATTTCGTGCGTTCGAGCTTTTTCTGGGGTCCCATGCTTGTGGGCAAGATGTATCCCCCTCCTGTGTCACCTCACCATTAGTTACTCCCAGCGGAAAATGCACATTACAAGGTTAAATTATGTCGAATGAGATCAAATAATAATATTTTTTTTCAATCTGATTTGAAAAATTCCGAACGAAATTGAAGCAAGGCTTGGAATTACTGAAACCACTTGGCACACCAATCTGTGCATGTATGTGTATGCGCGCGTCACATGTGGGTAAGGTTTACTGGATTTGGAACCATTGGCTATATGGCGGTCCGGTCTAGGTCTTGCTTGCAAGGCAATATGGGCCCTTGTGAGACTGAACACGTGACCAATGACACGTGTTCGTGTGCGGCGCGGCTTTATTCTTCTCTCCATCCTCCTTTCGTCTTGCTTTCAGCGCTATCCTTTCTCTCTCCCCTCCCTTTCGCACATTACTGGCGACTTACTGGGCTCAGCATCTCATATGGCACACCATCTCTCGAATTCCTCCGACCTGGTTGGCAGCTCGTCATCTCGATCTTGACTGGCGCCTCCTCTGCCATCGCACCCCCTGTAGGCACATATGCACAGGCATTGTTCGTGGCTTTGTTCCGGGACGCGCCTGTAGCCTGCACCGGAAACGGTGCAGAGCGTAGCTGGTGCTCAAGCAGCGGGGGACACCCTGTTCGTGTTGGCCTTCGGGTCGCACCTCTTCCTCATGCCCTGCCTCGTGTAGGTAACGCAGGATGAGTCAGGGCAAGAGCGATGGTCGTCCATGCAAGTTTCATACCATTGTCTTCGCGAAAAGACCCAGTGGGCCCTGGAGGTGCAATGCCTCTATAAGCGGTCGTGATTAGCGGGAACAACCCTCGAGGTTTTTCATTAAACCCCGTGGCACAGAGTCCCATCTGGGAGCCTTCGCGAAGGTGATATCCTCTGCCGACGCCCTCACCAGGCAACATGATGCAGTCTGCAGCTTGATGTATCACCATCTTCGCATCTGTCTCTGCTTCTGCAGGGCAGGCATCTGAGCCGAGGGACTCGTCGCCTTGGCAGTGGTGGCCCTTGGGTCTCACCGCTGTCAAGGAAGAGTGATGGTATGTCGGCCTCTCATGTTTCTCACAAGCCGCCGACCCATATCAAAATATACGACAACCACAACGATCACGACCCCTCAAAACTCAAGTTGCGTCCCGTCGTTCGTAGGTATGTAATTTTTTTCTATCACGCTCTCCGTGCAACTGTCCCAACGATGCCACTATTCCCCACTGCGACGACGCCACCATCTCTGCCCCTGTCCCCGATCACGGTGATGACGGCGCTGTCATTATCCCGATCGTGAATGACCACAGCCCTGACTAGGACTGGGACTACAACTACGACCATGACCAATGATGGTCACTGTAGTGGCAGGATCATGTCAAGGCAAGCTCGATATGGCCACAAGATGGGCAAGGCAACGAAGCGAGGGCGATCGATGTTGGATCACCGAGGTACGTGGCGAGGCCGCTGTATACGATGGGTGCAAGGTCGAGTGAAAGACGGGTCATGTGAGGCAGATGAGAGGGGTATCGGTGCACGGTGCGGCAGGGCAAGACAGTGGGCCAACGGTATGGGGCTGTTGACGATTGTAAACACTGTATTTCCACGATCTTCCCAATCTATAATTTTCCAAACTTCTAACGAATGCACCATCTAATCAAGACAGAGGATTTCACAACACGCTTTTGCCACAAAACAAGAAATCATCGACGTCAATTAATTTCGATGTAGAGGTTTCTAATGCCACCTGACAGCTCTCCTGTACTACAATGGGTACATCCTCCTGTGTCATATACTCATTGGGATATAGGGAAGTACCTCTGAAGTGGGAAAACGTCCGAGCACTTCAGCCGCCTCATGGTGCACCATGTCCCATTCTTGGGGATTTTGGAGGAGGGAGAGAGGAGCTGGCCAAGGACGAAAGCAATCTTGGCGGCAGTTGCATATCGAGCGGCTTCAAGTGTGCAGGATTCTGTGGCAGCCCAAATCTGGTGGGAATAGAGGCCAGGACTCAGGGTATGCCTAGCGTCGGTTGTCGATGTGCACATTGATAAATGTCGGGCGCAGGTGGTGGGCGTTCGTCTGGAAGTAAATGAACAGTGTCGAAAGAGGGGGAGTGGGAGTACGTCATCAAGTTGTCAGCAGCATATACGTGGGAGGTACTGGTGAGTGTGGCATCATGAGAGGAAGGGGTCAAAGAGATAGGGGTGCAGGTGGCGGTGTTGTCGACCTTGCAACTCGCAACGATCCATTCGAGGGACTGGTTAGAGGGGGGAAAGGGAGCAAGCGATGGGCACTTACCCACTGGAGGTGAAGCGAGGGTGTTAGTCCCGCAAGAGAGTTTCGAAAGGCAGACCAGAGTCTAGAAGGATAAAGAGAAAGGAGTTAGCAGCTAATCCGAGAAAGGAAGAGCCACACGATGAATGGGGGACAAAGGAGATGATTTGAGGCTTTGATGGCGATAAGCGGTCGTTGGACCTGAGGCAAGATGAGAACGCGAGAACTTGAAGGCGAGAAGGCAAGAAGGTCTTTGTAATGTCAAAGTTGATCGGTACGGCGGCTCTGAGTCAAATGTCGACAGGTCGAAGGTGAGAGACTTAGCGATGGCACGCAAAGTGGAGAGGAAACGCAAGGGAGAAGATGATGATTGCCAGTCAGGCCAAGACCCAGTATTTATACAATCCAGATGCTAGTAATCTACAAGTGGCTGTCCAAGATCATCAAATCTAAGAGTAAGTAATCGCGCAAGCCGGAGCACAGGGAGAGAATGAGTATGATGGGAAAATGGGCGAGGAGGAGTGGATGAAAGGGAATACGAAATGCAAAGGAGCACAGGACGAGTGAGGAAAGCTGAAAAGTAAGGGGTAGTGAATGCCAAAAGAAGAAAATCAATGATACTGGAAAAAGGGAACAATAGAAACTCGAGCAGACCGGAAGCGTACGAAATCCATCTATATCCACGGAGGGGAGCTCGCGTCGAGGGTGAGACCATGTCGACGGAGGTTAAGCTTGAAGACAAAGGACTTGTGGAGTGCGTGGCTGTGGTCAAGTGCGTGACAGGAGCGATGGTGAAGAGGTCGGAGACAAGGAAAGATGGAAAGGATGGATAGCATGAGGTGAGTGTGGCGATGTTGATCGGAGCATGCGATGGTGGCACTGCTGACGAATATGAAATGATGAGTACGAAGAGGCTAAGACGAGGGGACGTGGTTCTTGCGGGGATCAAGTCAGCATCAGCCAATACCCCCATGTGCGGGCGCTTTCCGTACGCAATGGCATAGCACACCTTACAGAGGGGTGGGACTCCACACTGTGATTGCAAGGGGATGGGTGCGGGGCTGGTCGTGAATTGGTGAGTGAGAAGCGAGAATTCGAGCACTCACTGAAGTGGTTGGGTTTCAGGTTGAGCTGGCGATGTTCATTATTGCAATGGGGAAGGGCGCATGGCTGATCGTCGACAGAGGTGTAATCCCAAATAGAGAAGGTTTATATGAGGGAAGCACAGAGAAGACCAAGACCAGTGTGGTGAGGACTGAGGCTCCTCGGAGGATATACTTGGCGCGTAACGCATGATGACTTGTTGTCCCTCTTTTCTTCCGTCTGACCGGCCCCATTCGATCTTCGTAAGCGCAATCTTGCAGGCTCTTGCACTGCACGATTTGCCACACTTGGTGAGCATCCTAATATTTTTCCTGTGTTTCAACCAGTCCTGTCCTCTGCCTGCAGTGGCTCACTTTTTTTCAGTGTTCTGACCAGCTCAGTCCTCTGCCCTTGCGAGTAAGTACTTGAATTGACAGTCTGTTAGCTATGTCATTTCAGTGTCCCGGTTGTTATCGACCATTTACGGAATTAAGAGGCCTCTCCATCCACTTGCGATACTGCCACGAGATCGACCGCAAACAAAAGGAAGTGTTCGAGGGAGTCTCGAGGGCTTTGAAAAGGGCTAGATACGACAGCTCCGAGTCTTCCCTAGGTCCTGAGCCAGGCTTTAACAAGGGCACCGCTGTGACAGATGTCGCGCCAGAAGTGTTGCCAGAGTCTCCTCCGGCGTTGTTTTCTGGGGTCAGCTTCTCTGGACGGAGACGAAAAGTCCCTTGTGCATTGAAGGACTACATACCTCATTCTCTGGTAGGACTGCCTTCACACCTGCGCCCTGCACCTCCTCAACCTACGCCACCCGCCGCACTGGAAGTTCCAAGTCTGGCGTCCATACTGGATCCTGAGCCGGAGGCTGATACCGAATTCATAACAGAACCTAACGGTTTCGGGCTCTATCGACAGTATACTAGAAAACCTCAAACTGATCCAGAGGACATTCTGACACTAGCGGACTTGGCAGATGATGATATGCCTGAGCAACACCACTCTGATGCTGCAGTGACTGAGACACCACCTTCTTCTTCAGTCGACTTTTTCCATCCCTTTCCCAACACCACGGTCTTTCGGTATGTCACCTGGTATCTGGGAACATCTGGGACATTATCAGCAGCGGATCTTGATCACCTCGCTTGCAAAGTGATTTCGTCGGATAACTTCTATCGCGAGGATCTCCGAAACTTCACTACAGCTTGGGAATTGGCGCAAATTGATAAGCATGGGTCTACTGATGTACCCTTCGCTGCGAAGGACGGCTGGAAGAAAGGGTTGGTGACGCTTCACATCCCAAAGGCAAACCACAGATATGCCTCAGAGTCTGCGAGTCCGCAGTTCAATGTCTCTGGTATTTACTATCGTCCACTGCTGGAGGTCATCAAGGCAGCCTGTCAGAACGATCAAGCCAAGCAGTATCACTGGGTTCCCTTCGAGCTCGTCCATCAGTCTCCATCGGCGCATCTCCAGGCCTACACTGACATCTACAACTCTGATGCTATGCTAGAAGAGGACGCCAAGATTAGGGTGCTGGGATGACATCCTGATGACGACGCCGACACTGAGGTCTTGGTCCTAGCTATGTTACTTTGGTCAGACTCAACACACCTCGCCACCTTTGGCACTGCATCTCTCTGGCCAGTATATATGTACGTTGGCAACCTCTCAAAGTATGCTCGTGGACGACCGAACGCCTATGCTGTGCACCACCTCGCGTACATCCCATCGGTGAGCATCGATCCCTATCTACGTTTGCAAGGTGGCTCACCCCTTATTAGCTCCCCGACACCATCCAGGACTTCTATAAATTGACATATAAAACTCCAGTGATGGCAGAGGTTCTTCGATTTCTCAAGGTCAACCTCATGCAACAAATATGGCTTCTATTGCTCGACGAAGCATTTGTAGATGCGTATGCACACGGAACACTTATCACTTGCAGTGATGGAGTGAAGCGTCAAGTATTTCCACAAATCTTTACCTATGCAGCAGATTACCCAGAAAAGTGAGTCCAGTTATACTCTAAAAAGTCGTTGAGTTGAAGGGGTTTATGCAGAATACTCATCGCGTGCATAAAGTACCTGGCCAAGTGCCCATGTCCCCACTGTTTAATCCAGAAGCCACAAATCCCGGACACGGGCACCAGAGCGGATGACAGGCATTGGGGGAATACTCGAGACAATAGCGTTCAGCTTCGGAATTCCATAGCGCGAGCACGTGGGTGGATCTTTGTCAAGGGCAGGGGGGTCACCGGAAAATGGATCCGTGAAACACTCGACAGGAGCTCTCAGTTGCCAATCCAGGTACGTGCCATGACATCGTAAACGTGCTGCTGATTGACTGTTATCCTATCCAGAATGCGTTCTCGACACGCCTATCGGAGCATGGATTTAATTTCTATCCAATGCTCGTGGTCGACCTCCTGCATGAGTTCGAGCTTGGCGTCTGGAAGGTGGTATTAACCCACCTCATCAGGATTTTATATGCCAAAGGGAAAGATAGAATTCAAACTTTTAACAAGAGGTAAATTGTTCTGCATTAGTCTCATACATCGACTCAACATATATATTAGGTTTCGTGATGTTCCTACATTTGGCAGAGGCACTATCAGACGTTTCGCAGATAACGTCTCAGATATGAAGAAGCTAGCTGGGCGAGATTTTGAGGATATCCTGCAGGTAATGTCAATCCTTATGGCCTTCATCAGATGAAATTGCTCAATGTCCTCCGTATCTAAAGTGCATTATTCCCGTCATTGAAGGTCTCCTCCCCAAAGAGCACAACAAGAACGTGTTGGATATTCTATTTGAACTTGCAACATGGCACGCCCTAGCGAAGCTACAAATTCACACCGACAAGACACTCGATCTGCTTGAGGCTGCGACGGAGACCCTCACCAGTGCAATGCGACGCTTCCTTTGTGAGACATGCGAAAATTTTAATACCCGGGAACTCCAAAAGGAAGTGGCAGCGCGTGGACGACACAAAGCGGCGCTTGCAGCGAAGGGAGACAGTCGTGCAGCCAAAGGGAAGGCAGCCACTGGCCCAAAGCTGAAGAAACTAAATCTGGCAACATACAAGTATCATGCCCTTGCTGATTATGCTGAGACGATTCGAAGATTTGGGCCCACGGACAACTACAACACACAGATAGTAGGCTATGTCTTGTAGCACCTCTAGTGAATTACCGCTGATTATCTTGCGTTCTAGGGCGAGCTGCAACACAGACAAGTCAAGAAGTTCTATGCAAGGACGAACAAGAACAATGCCACGTCGCAGATCGCAAATCACCAGAGGCAAGAGGCCATCGTCCGTTCCATCGCTTCCAAAGATCCAGCCAAGCCCAAGTCCAAGTCCAAATCCAAATCCAAATCCAAACGTCGATCACAGGAACCGCAAAGCGAGGCCCTCCCCTTCATGCCAGCTAAGGATCATCACCACATTGGAGAGTCACAGCGTTCTTACTTCGATATTCTGGCATGGGTATATGAACATGGGGACAGCCCCTGCATGAAAGTGAGATGATCTCACAATCACAAGGCATAGCTAACTACGACCAGGACTTCATCCCAAGGCTCAAGGACCATTTATTGGCGTGCCAGAATAACATCCCATATGACGGAGATGAGCATGCATTCTCCGATGAAGAATGAGACAGCATTACGTTTGTCGGCAACCGTATGTACAAGCACGACGTCATTTGCATTAACTACACGACCTACAACTTGCGCCGTGCACAAGACTCAATCAACATGCGGACCCACCCGTATCTTATGACCCTGGGACATGAAGATAGAGAAGAAGGTACGAAATGGCATCCGTACTGGTATGCGAAAGTCCTCAGAATCTTTCATGTCAACGTGAGACGCTCAGGGTCTATGGATGTTAGGCTCAATGAACCTTCGTTGAGGGGAGGGAAGTCACATGATATGGATCAGGTGACTTGTGGGAAAGGATGATGTAATATGCTCAAAGAGCGGTGTGATGTGATTCAAAGAATCAGAGATAGATTGATGAGATCAGGAGCAAGGCTCTACTGATAAGGATTTGATAAGAACAGATAGAAGTAAGGCTTCTGTGACAGGGGTAAAGGGAAATGACTTTGATTGTAAGTCGAGTCTGGAGACCCAACTCTTCACAATTGGCACCTGTTTTATAGGCAGGTGCAAGACTGTTTACATGGTACAAACAAGGAAGGCTAGATTAGATCTAGCCAAAGGGGGAGGTCTAGAATGCTCAGGCCATTCTAGACAGGTACTAGACTATGTATGAAAAAGGTTTGCATAAGGTGTATCTAGACACATCTAGACAAGGTCTGAACCAGAAGGGTCCAGACTGATCTTTTACATGGCAGAGATTAGGTCAGTCCAGAATCTCATAACACGACTCCCCTCCTTAGGTTGGCTGTCCCACCAGCCACTTTAGTCCAAGTCCATTTCGTTATGAGATAGGTTGAAGAAATTCTTCCAGGCTTTGACTTCTGTCTTGGGCCGTCCTCCTTGATTGCGTGGGAAGTCGCATTTCTTAATTCAGTAACGTCGGTGAGTGCCAGGCACTTTACAGTAGACGTTACACTCAGTGTGCGGCACTGGACAGTCTTTGTTGAAGTGCCCTCTTTTTCGACACCACTTGCACCGGTGTTTTCTTCGTCGTTGGGCAAGATTATAATTGGCCCTCTCTCGTGCATCTTTCTCTTCTTGTCGATCTTGCTCTTCCACCCATCGTTCAACTCCCGATGCGATAATTTGTTCTTGGCACGTCTGCGGGAATCGGCTCGGGTGTTCAGGATATCCAGGGAGACTGGGCCAGTAAAAACAACCTCCCGCTTCCCCTCGTCTCGTTATCTCAATGGCGGCGCGTTCAACTTGGGAGCGAGCTCGCCTGGTGATGAGGCGGTTCTTGCAAGCATCAAGACGTGTCATGAAGGTCTGATTCCGGGCGTGGTGAGATTCGTGGAACGCCTGGAAGGACCTCATCAATTGCTCGACGAGATTGGCACGTTCAACTATAGCGGGGAGTTGGAGATGCATAGCGCACAGGCGCGCGACTTCAGCGGTGAGTCCCGGATCATCGAGACTCTTGATAGCTTGGTTGACAACAAAGTTGAAAGTAGGATCTTTGACGAAGTAATCAAGATCGTGATCATCAACGGTGCTGTTGGGAATCGGATCCGAAGGCCCCAGAAGAACTTTGCGCGAATAGGTTGGGCATCCCATGCCTGTAGTACCGACTTGAAAGGTCTGGCCTAGGACTTCTTGGAATGAGATGTACAGTAGGGCTTTCATCTCCCCATTGTCGTTGATGGCATATGTAGGGATTCCGGGAAGATCGTGCCAGCGCATCCATGGTGGACCGGGGTAGACTCCCGGGCCTCTCTCTGGCGAGTTGGTTGCTCATTCGGTGACGGGACTCAGGAGTCTTCCCGTCATTGTTGGCGGCGTTGGAGTGCGCGCGAGCGACGTTGGGGGTGTAGGGCACAGAGAAATCGTTGGACCTGAGTTCGGATAACTGTCTGGAGTCGGGGAACGTGGATGATAGGAGGGCGATCTTCTGTGAAGGAGAGCATAGTCGTTGTCGATGGGTTCCCTCTTGCATTGAGGGGCTGAAGGGGTCGGTGTGGACTCGGGATAGCGAAGTTCGGGGGTGCCATGGAGAGACATTGTTAGATTGGTGAGTTTGGTTATTTTCTTCATTTATCCACGCTCTTTTTATGGCCGTAGGTTGTTGGGCGTAAAACTCGCGCACGTGTTCAGGCGCATACACATGTTCTTCTGGCTCCCAAGAGTCATGGGCTGGACCATAGCCCTTGTATCGCATGCGATATTCGAGTTTGCGCCCTTGTCCTTTGCGCCTCGACCCTACGATTTCTTCGACTTCATACTCAGGTTCTCCATCGATAACATCGGGAGGCGGTTCTGGGTCATTGGGCCCATGTTCTGTGGTCTCGATGTAAGGCGAGAGCAGGGCTCCATGGAACGCGTTATGGATCCGCCAAGTCGCTGGTAGGTCGAGGCGGTAAGTGGTTGAGCTCAACACTTCAGTGATCTCGAAGGGTCCAAATCATTTTGGACGCAACTTAGTGGTTGGATGAAAGGTTTTGAGGTTCGTTCCTTCCAACCACACCTTTTCTCCTTTCTGATATGGTTTGTATTTCGTAGGCTTGACCCAGGATTCTTGCGCTCAGCGCATGGCTTCGCGTGCCGACGTTCTCACTTGGAATAGTTGTTCTTTGCGTTCTTGAATTCCCGGCATTTTGCTTGGTCTGTCCGCTTGATGGGCTCACGGCGTGTAGCCCATCCATAGTTCGAACGGTGCGTGTTTTGTGGTCTGTGAGACGTGAGCGTTCATCTGATATTGTACGACTGGTAACCAGTCGACCCAATCGTTTTGGTGATAGTTGCTGAAGATCCGGAGGGCAGTTTCTACCGTCTGATTTGTTCGTTCGCTTGCGCCATCAGTCTCTGGGTGGTAGGCCGAGCTCATATTTTGTTTGACTCCTAGCTAATTGCATAATTCTTTGAAGAGACCGCTTGTGAATCTCACGTCTCGATCTGTTATCAACTTATCCGGCAATCCAATGTAGGGGAAGGCACGCTCTTTGTAAAGCATCGCGAGCTCTTGCGCGCTCATCGTCTCTCGGCATGGGAGGAGTATTACTCCTTTTGTGCTTCCTTGGTCTGTGATTGTTAAGATCGAATCGAATCCTCTGGAGGCCGGTAATTTTACGATGAGATCCACTCCAATCACTTTGAATGGATCGAGGGTTTCTGGCGGTGAGATCGGAAATATCGGTGGGTTGTTTCTCCGCGTTATCGTTTTGTTTTGTTGACACGTTCCGCATCCTTGCACGTAGGCGCGCACAAAATTCCGCAAGTTTGGCCACCAGTAATCTTTGACAATTTGTTGGTAAGTTCGTTCAATTCCGGGGTGTCCTCCGGTATTACTATCGTGGTAATGTTCTACCAGGTCTTTTTCTATTCCTTCGGGTCGGGTCACCACCAATGCGCGTCCTTTTCGCCATTCCTCGTTGTCTTTTCGAATATCTCGGTATCGTTTTTGCCATTCCAAGATTCGGCTCTCGTCGTTTCGTTGCCGACGTCGTACTTGTTGATCCAGAGCTGTGGTTTCCACAACTCTGGCAAATAGTTCGTCTGGTAATGCAGTGACTTGTTCATTATCATTGGTTCTGTCGTCATAATCGGGTCGTCGGCTGAGGGGGTCTGCGCGGTTCTTTGTCCCTGGTAAGTGTTGTAATTTGATGTTGAAATCTGCTAGTGTTGAGATATAGCGAGCGACTCGTCGATTGATTTTTTGCGGGTGTCGATAATATTGTAGATTCGCGTGATCAGTTTTTACAATTACTGGGTGAGGGCTTCCTTGTAGTAAGTGCCTCCAATTTCTTAGCCCCCAAATGACGGACATGAACTTGCGATCCCAGATATCGTAGTTTCTTTCAGTGCTTGTTAACGCTTTCGAAAAATAACCGACTTGCCGGTCAACTCCCTGTTCGTCTTTTTGGATTAGGACCGCACCAATTGCGAACGATGATGCGTCGACCTCAAGTTCAAAGGGTTTTTCAGGGTCTGGGCATTTCAAGACTGGCCCGCTGGTAATGATTTCGATTAATGTTTTCACCGCTCTGGTATGCTGATCGGTCCATTCGAAGGGAACGTCTTTTTTGGTTAACTCGGTGAGTGGTCTGGCGATTTCCGCGTATCCTTTGACAAATCTTCGGTGGTACCCTGTTATCCCTAGGGTGGTACGAAGTTGTTTTAAGTCTTTCAAGATGGTGGGCCAATCTCGCAGGCCAGCAATTTTGTCCGGATCGATCCTTATTTCGCTGTTTCCGACCTTCCATCCTAGTAGGTCCATTTCTTGGACTTCGAACTGCGATTTGCTTAGTTTTAAGAAGTACGATTTCTTTTCGAGGAGATCGAATAGTTCGTGCGTGATTTTTCTGTGTAATTCGGTGCCCAACTGATTTTTCTTTGTTACGATCCAGACGTCGTCGAGATAGTTTCCAAACTCTTTAGGGTATTTTTGCAATAACGGCTGCAAGTCTGTTTGTAATACCCATTGGAACGTTGGAGGGGCGTTTGTGAGCCCGAAGTAGGTGACGTTTGGCACATACACCCTGAATACTGTTTTGAAGGCGGCCTTTTCTCGATCTTCCGGGTGTATTCGCAGGTTTTTGTATCCCCATCGTAAGTCAAATTTGGAAAACAACTCTCCTCCTTGGAGATTTTCTAGGGCGGTTTGGATGTTTGGTAGGGTATTGTTGTCTCGGACCGTCCATTTATTGATTTCTTGGTAGTCCATTACCGGTCTTAATTCTTTCGAGTCTTTCTTTCCGACGAAGAAGACAGGTGCGGTGTAGGGCGAGTTTCCGGGTACAATGTACCCTTTTCTTTCTTCTTCCGCTAGGAATGCTCGTAGTATATCTGTTTCTTGTCTATTTAGCGGATACACTTTGCAATTAATCGTTTTTGGTACTCCTTCATGTAGCTTTATTCTGAGGTCTTCGCTGCGTTGTGGTGGATATCGTTCAGCGAGTGTTTCGTCAAAGATTCGCCAGTGTCGTCGGTACTCTCTGGGTATGTTCCGGCCCGTTTCTTCCATTCGCGCGTCTTTGGCTTGGTGAGCCCATTTTTGCGAGGTCGTTGTTTTTCGGATATACAACGCCTGTCCTTCTGCCGGTCTTCCATGTTCTTTTAATGCTTTTTCTTGAATCTCCTGGAGTCGATCTTGGGCTTTTCGGAAGCTCATTGTTTCGATGGATATTTTTCCTTCTAAGACTTGTCCTTTTCGCCAATCTATCCGTGGTTCGAAAGCCCAGAAGAACGGATATCCTAAGATAAATCATTCCTTTCCAAGTCCGGTGAGGAAGAACATCATTTTCTCTTCACGTTCTCCAATTCTAACTTTGAGCCAGCAGTAATATTTCAGGGTTCCTTGGCTGTTCTTTGTTCCGTCTACATTGTAGACAGTTATTGGCTTTCGTAGTCGGAATCGTCCAATTTTTAATTCTTTCCAGGTATCGATATCGATGAAATTTTCGCTGGCTCCGCAGTCGATCAATGCTCGTCCATCGGCCACTTTATGCAGGGTTTTAAACAAGAACGGTACGATTATCGCATTTATTCGTCTGATGTACACAACCCTGTTAATTTCTTTTCCCATCCTCTGCGCAGCCGCTACTTCAGATGGCTTTAAAAATCCTCGATCGTCATAATTTTGTCCAACACCTCATCCCTTTCCTTTGGTCCCATCGTTTGAATATGGTTGATAAAGGCATGGGCGTCGTAGGATGGGGGTTCAGGTGCGTCGTTGTTTCGTTCTTTTGTGGCGTCGTTTTGACCTTGTTTTTCATCCTCGTAGTCAGTCGTCGCCGCTTGTACATTTTCTTCTTGTCGTTTTCCTCGATTTGGGCAATGCCGTTTCATATGCCCTTGGCATCCGCATCCGAAGCATCGTCCTTCAGCCATGCGTTTGCGTTGTTCGGCGTCGTTTACTTTGAAGCGTTCGTGAGGTCCGTTACGGGTGTCATTTCCAATGATAGCTGCATCGACGTCCATTGCGTCGGGGTCCCTTTGGGGCTGCCGTCGGGGTGGACCTCTTAGCGTGTTTTGGAAGCGATCCCGTTTGGCCATAGGATGTTCGTTGCGAGGACCAAGGCTGGCGAGTATCATACGTCGCCTTTGGATTTTGCGTCGTGCTGCTGAAATCCATTCGTCAATGTTTGTCGGCATCGGGTCTCGTTGCAAGATAGTCCAATGAAGTCGTCGCGGAAGGCCTTTTTTGAACATTTCAAGCGTTCCATGGGCTGTGCGTTCCCACCCGGCTTTTTCGCGGAGGTGTTCAAAAGTGGCAATATATTCGTCAATTTCATCGCCCCTCATTTCGAGTTTGGTGAGGTCAGCGTAGGCTTGTTCGGCGGATGCGGTATCGGTAAAAGCTGTGGTGAATGTGGTTTCCCATTTGGTCCAGAGTCGTTCGTCCGTTTCCAAGTAGATCCCGTTATACACTTTGGTGGCTGCTGCAACCATTTGTTGAGCTACCCAATCGTCAACACGCGGTCCTTTGATGTAAGAGAGAGCCAGGGCGACTCTTTGGTAGGGGTTGACCATGGCCTCATTTCTGCTGTTGCAAATGCGCCATAGTCCAAATTCGCGGCCGAATTTTGTAGCATTCTTTCGTTGTCCGTCGAAGATTTCGGGGGGATGGCCTTTCAAGGATCCGTTTGGAGCAGGAAGCGGACCTGCTTGCGCTTGTGCTGGTTGCACCGGTGGGTTTCCTCCTGGCGGCGGCGGTGGTGGTGCTGGAGGGCCTCCTGCTGGCGGACCTCCTGTTGGTGGGCCTGGTGGGCCTCCTGTCGGTGGCCCCCCCAACGGCGGACCTCCTGATGGTGGCACTGTTCCACCGCTCGGGTTGCTGCCTCCGCTGCCCGTCATATGGCTTCCTTGCGTTCCTCCTTGAGTTGTGCCATGAGATGTACCAAGTTGTCTGCTTGTCGTAGCTCCTGCCTGGCCGCTACTTCCAATGTGGCCGCCTCCCGTCTGAGTCGGGCTGCCCGTTCCTCTAGTCGTTCCGCTCGCCGGTAGTGTTCCTCGGCTCGCGTCAGCGTACATTGTTCCTCCCGTTCCGAAGCCGGAGCTTGCGGTGGTGAGCTGTATGTATGCGACCTGCGAGGCATGTGTCTCAGTTGCGCTCATAGACTCGTCGCTTTCTGGTTCAATTAAGAATTCCGATTGTGTGGTTGGTTCTTCTTCTGTAGGTGTGTTTGTGGATCCAAATTGTGCTCCTGGTATGAATTCTGTTGGTTCGTTTCCTTCGGGAATCGGTGCA
>Ga0307510_10000608_pt1 | contig 36263 bp, 21 predicted proteins | sample 12_EM_MG_FD_207224 | JGI IMG/M metagenome (GOLD analysis project Ga0307510, IMG submission 207224) | Populus trichocarpa ectomycorrhiza microbial communities from riparian zone in the Pacific Northwest, United States - 12_EM | ecosystem: Host-associated > Plants > Roots > Unclassified | place...
TTGAAAAAAAATAAATATCACACATCAGGGCCAAGAATAAAATTAAAAGAAAAAAGCCCGAAGTAGAAATATAAAAAACAACGAAGACCAATCTGTAATTTTTAAGGTATTAGAGATAAAAAAAAAAAGGAGAAAAAAAGGTCAATTAGTGACAAACTGCTTATTTCTCAACAACACACGTTGCACCATGAGATAAAAAAAAGCAGCGACACATCAGAAAGACGATGGAAGCTCACGTGATACCATAAAAAGGTGGCGCCTAAAGTACGCAAGTGTATCTCATGCGTCAGCGCATGCACACACATGCCAACAATTTTTTATATAAAAAAATTAATTAATCTTAATTAAAAAAATCAAACTACCCTTGATAAACCATGAAATATCAAAGTAAACCGGTTTGAAAAGACAAAAATAATCATGGGAAACTTTTTTACCCAAAGGTCATTTTAGTAACTTAATTGTGAATGCAAGAGTGAAAATTTGAAATTACCCGCCTCAACTTTTAACATCTAAAGTTATTTATGTCATTACACCATTCATTAAAAAGAAAAAGATTTTACTACCCTTCAACTAGCCCAAAGTTTTTTTTTTTGGATTGAGAGAGGCAAAACTAACAATTCACTGTCACAATTCACAGTAAATCTAGGTATAGCTACTGTTCAAATGACCCTTCCCTTTTAGTTTATTCTTGTATGTATTTGGCTACTGTTTGAAGGTAAAACATTGCGTGGCCTATTCCAGGTACAGAGTATTGCTTGCCGCGGTTAGCACAAACAAACATGGCAGGCACCATCTTCCAAAAAACCTGGATAGGCTTGGCACAAGTCGTGTTAGATGAACATTTAAATATATTTAACCTATAATGTATTTCTTTATGTTTTGTTAACAAAATCTTGTATTCTTCATGGTTGTTTTAGGGTTTTGTTCTTCAAACATAAATACCAAAAAGCTTTTTTTTTATATGTAATCCTGTATTTATGTTGTTTTCATTCAAAATGTCAAACAAAACCTACCATATTATTGGGATTATTAGAGACTAAAATAAAATTCAAGGAACTTATAATGATAAATACTTAATATCCAACCGTCCTATTTTAACCTGATTAATATTGAGTTCTAACATGTAGTATATTTATTTCCAAGAAAACAGAAATGGCGGATCCAGCAATCCACCACGAGACCCAACCCATTAACCAAATCGCCATAGACTACACCCCAGAGGCATGCACTCACTGCCCGGAGTCCAATTCCATCACTCTCACATACGACCACCGTGGGGGCGCACGGTGGCGCAGTACCACCCGTTTTCTTTACGGCACTTTCAGTTCTCTCATCCAATGTCCCAAAGGTAACACGAGTGGCCTTAACTTCAACATCTATCTTTCTTCTCTTGAAGGTGACAAATCCCAAGATGAGATCGACTTTGAGTTTCTTGGTAAAGACAAGACCATCGTACAAACTAATTACTACGCTTCAGGTAATGATTGTTAATGACAAGACTGGTTCTTTTTGTGGTTCTTTTTTAAAGGAGACTTGATGATTGTGTGCAGGGACTGGGAACAGAGAAGAAATTCATGATCTGGGGTTTGATTGTTCTGATGCGTTTCATGAGTATGTAATAAAGTGGTGTCCAAATTTCATAGAGTGGTTGATTGATGGAAAGGTGGTGAGGAAAGTGGAGAAAAGGGAAGGGGAGGGATTCCCTGAGAAACCCATGTTTTTGTATGCTTCAATTTGGGATGCAAGCTACATTTGTGACGCAACTTGGACTGGACCGTATATGGGGTGTGATGCACCTTATCTTTGTCTCTACAAGGACATTTGTGTGCCTGTTGGGACTGCGGTGGAGTGTTCTTGTGATTCTTGATCCTGGTTCTTCTTTTTCTGGATTGGCAATCTGTTTTTGCTTTCGTGAGGGCATCAGCTTGCCAACTGTGACCAAATGCTGGTAAATGGTCATTCTTCATGACCTGACCATCTTTTTTTTGTGTGTTCTATGTGTTTGAGTATTTGTCTCATATCTTTGATTCTTTTTTGAATTGATCTTTTTAAGTTGTAACGCTCCTTTTCACTTAAATAGTCATGAAATGTGGATCTGTGATGATTGTGGTGGACATTCTTCTTTAAGAACGACTATCCTTATTTCATTTTGTGTTGATTGGTCGTATTGTGACGGTTCTAGAAGGAAACTAGGTTACATTGAGATGGATAGATAATTTTGGCAGGATATAGAGTGAACAGTCATCACTTGCACCATATATATATATATAATGTTTGAGAGATGGCAGAAATTAAGCTGTCTAGTTGTTTTTTGTTCGTACCTTGGCAAAGCTTCAGAAACAGCAAGATTATCTTTTCGCTTTATGGTCCAGTTCAATCAATTTTTGGTTTCTTGATTGCTCATTAGCGGTCCAACTCTTCTATCTTAGTTTTTATAGGGGTAAATTGACAACCTTTATGTAGGTTGAGATTCTACTAGTTTATGTTTGCTGCTTTTTGCTTCATGGGTTTTCTCTGTATATCTCGTTCTTGCTGGTTAGACTAGCCAGATTAATTTGCATTTTTCTTTGTAGAGTCCTTTAAGATTGATTTTGCTGTACTCTACTAAGATAATAAGTAAACAAAATGAATTGGTTTCACACAGCCCGAAGATGTTATATGGTAGCTTCATTCTGAGGCATATGACAGGGGTAAGTGGTTACTATCATTCAGAGGCATATGACAGGGGTAAGTGGTTACTATCATTCAGAGGCATATGACAGGGGTAAGTGGTTACTAGTCATCCTCATTAGATAGACTTGGCATCTGTTGGTCGTAAAATATTAGATCTGCTTTTGTGGGATCCGTGTAATAAAGTACACCCTTACCACCAGATAAAACCGTAATCGTCATTGCAAAAGAGAAGCCTGCAGTGACCCAATTGTTTATCCAATCGCCCAAAGGCCTCTGCTCTGTTAGGTTATGTGGAGTGTTAAAATGTCAACTTTAATCAGCCAGGTATGTAGTGTGGACCGGTTCAACAGAGGAGCAGTGTCATATTTTATATTTGATCCTTCTGGTACGGCTCATAATAGTCATTCTGATTAGTGGGGAATCTTGATTCAAATTTTTTTCTTCCTAACAGCAGTTCATCCCTGTCCATTCAATAGAGATTGGATGATGCTTGAAGGACTAGAAAAGAACCTCTTGCTTTTCTATATCTTTGCTGCTTTATCATGTATTTCAACTGGAGAATCATGTGATTGACTAGTATGGTGGTGCTCATTGCATTCAATCGAACTGTTCGCCATCATATAGTGTTGAGTCTTCAGGGAATGGATCGCATACCCATCCTTTATTACATGCATGCATTTGGGGAAATGTATAGAGAAGCATGGGTCCTAGGTTTGTTCCAAATATTAAGTTTGTTGTCAGTGGTCAAAATGCCATTCTCAATTGGAAGATTTTGGTATGCTTTCAAGGATGATGCAAGGGTGGAAATACTTGCCAGTTTGAATTTATCAGAGAAATTGGTGGTTATATATCAAATCTGCCAAAGAGGGCCAATGGCATAATCAAAACCCTCAACGAAGAGGTTTCTTGGAAGAAGACGGAAATCATTCCAGCGAAGGTGTTTTTCTGAAAAATCATCATCAATTCCTCTTGCAGAGGAGTCACTCTCATGTTGACAATGGTTCCCTTTTTTGAGTTCATTTTTTTGGCAATTACCAGTGTTCCATTCCATGAGTGGGCCATGATGACCAAGCTCAGCAAGCAACTCCAGGTGATTTTACAAAGGGATTTCTAATGAAGTGGGTCATTAATCTTGACGAACAATATAGTTTTGCCCTTGTTTAAACAATTCACAGGTAAGTATTATTGACGTGTTATTTGGTCCAAGACCATTCAACCACCTGATTGTTTTTTACTGGATTACTAACGTCTGCCATTACCATCAAGCATTTGTGAATTATAGGTAAAGTGCACGTCAAGAAGGCCAAGTCCTTGTCAAATTTTCTCTATTCAATGACAAGACTCGAATCAACCCCAAATTCAAACAATTTCCTGTTGCTTGCAAGGTGGGATTTTGCACTGTGTTATACCCTCATTAATGTAATCCCCAGAACTTTAGTATTCTCAAGGAAAGGTTATTCAAAGCATAAGCATCAATTTTATGGAACAAGTAGCTTGACAGGTAAGCAAGTATCCTTTCTTCTTTGCTGTCGAACTAGAAAGCGAGCAAATAGACCTTCCCTCTCCCCCCAGAAAAAAAATAAAAAAAATTAAAGTTCCAAGCTCCAATCATTGGGAACTGAACTAGGCCTTATCTTAAAGAAATTTAAATCCATGTTGTAAGAAAAACTACAAGCAAAGACAAAAAAACCTGTTCACCTAAAAAACTCGGGAGAAGATAACTCAAAAGAAATCTTTCTATATCCACTTATTACAGTTTAACGGCACTGTTTACCGCCAAAAAAAAATACTGTAATCTGAAAGTTATTAGAGTCTTCTTTAAAATATAATTTATATTATTATTTAACATATTTTTTTTAAGTGAAAACATATACCATATAAAAAAAATCATATTACTCTAAAAATTAAATTTTAAATTAAATTTTAAATATTATTTATATTATTTTTTAACAAGTATTTAACACCAAAGCAATTGCTACGGCCTAGGAAGCGAAGTGTATCCTTTTTCCCACAAGTCTGTTCAAATCGTCACCATCCATTCAGTGCCTCCTCTCCTTCTCTGCTAGTCTTTTAGAATCAACTTTGAGTCCACCTAAAGCGATTAGGATTCCAAATGGGTAGTTTTTATTTTTCTACTTTGGTTTATTTTTCCATTTTGGCATTGGATTATTCAACTCTTGCCATTTCTTGAAGAATCCTGATCTGGGGTCATTGTTACTCTCCTTGTTTATATTGTTTCTTGCCGTCTTTTCTTTAAATTTTTTTTTGCTGAACTTAAGTGGTAAATTCTCAAACTTTGATTGAAAATTCTTCAATATTTGGTGTTGGACTTTGTGTTTTTTAGTTTTGAGGAACTGAGTTCCAGAAGTCAGAAACTTTGAGAGGTGATGCAGTTGGGAGATGTTTGGTGCAACTATGAATTTAATCACAACAGCTATTGGTTTTGGTATGAGTGCTACTTTTATTGTGTTTGTTTGTGCAAGAATTATATGTGGGAGGATAAGAGGTACTGAGTCCAGGCAAATGTTTGAAATTGAGTCCAGAATTGATCCTGAACAGGTATTTTTAATTCTTCGTAACATGTTCATGTTTGGTAAGAATTGTTTTTCTGGATACAGACATCACTGGGATTTTAGGTGACATGCTGTCTTTCTTTTGATTTAGTAGCTTTTTCTTTCTTTTGTTATTTGGTTCAATGATTTTGTCGTGCATTGAATTTCTCCATGGAGCATCTTTTCACATGGTCACATGGCAATTGGGATGAAAGGGTGGGCTGGCATTTTATTTGTGGCATAAGTTTTGGTACATGTTTATAGCAATTTATTCACCAAGTTTTTGAATATTTATATGGATTCGATTGCGAAAATATTTTGCTCAAACTGAGATACCTTAGATTGGTAGAAGAAAGAATTCAAAAGATAGAGCAAAACAAATTCTGAGATTTCTCGTTTGGTATCAATTTGCAGCTGTCACTAAATTGGGAAGGAAAAAAAAAAAACTTTGAATGAACAGCGAATTTCATTTATTTCCTCCCTAGAACAGGCTAGCCATAACATTAGGAAATTCAGAAGACACACAGAGCAAGCCAACACGCTGTGAATTAGTATTTCCCTTTTCTACTTTTTGAAAGTAAATTAAAACTTGAAATCGGAGCATTGGGTTTTTTACCTTCTATTTTGTGGCAGCCAGAGCATCGTATTGGTGGCCTTGAACCAGTTCTGCTTGCTGCAATCCCCACTCTACGGTTCACCCATGAGGAATTCAGTTCTGCAGAAGATGCACAGTAAGTTTTGACACATTAAAATGGCCTATCTATATAGGGTTTTTGCTATGTTTTGCAGAACATGCAGCTAGTTTGAGATTGAGGCTTTCTTCTTGTTGTTCCATAGCAAGCAAACATTTTTTTTTCCCCTCTAATCGATCAAGAAAATTTTGGTTCTTTGTTAGCCTCATATGTAAACGTAAAACGTACCTCCTATTAACTCGGTTTTCATATATGTGATGAAAACCAACAGACTTGAGGCTCTCCGCTTCTGCTTCCTTTTTCCTTCTGTTGTTCCCCGTTAGATTAAGATTCAATTATATTCATGTGTTGTATTCTCTTTACTTCCTGATGGACGAAGTACAGATAGAATTTTGTCGTTGTTGTTATCAAAGTTAGTGCTGCTAACTCTACGGCTTAAAACTTGAGAGTATTATCAAAGTTGGTTTTGTGCTTTGAAATCCCGCCACCAATAGAGCCTTAGAGATCTTTTCAACAATTGAATACTGTGTTTTCTTCCTCGCGCCCTGTTTCTCCTCACATTGAAGCTCAATATTTGGTGGACATTGTTGTTGCTATTCAGCTGTTTAGTTTGCTTCTATTGTGTTCAGTCAAACCTATAAAGAAAGTGAAGTCCTGATGCTCTTGACTTCAGTGTACCATCTGATATTCTCTGAATTAATCATAGATGAGACTCAATATATCTTCTTTCAACAGGTGCTCCATATGTTTAGGGGAATACCAAGAAAAGGAAGTATTAAGAATCATGCCCGGATGCGGCCACAACTTCCATCTCTCTTGCATTGATGTATGGCTAAGAAAACAGTCTACATGCCCAGTCTGTCGGTTCCCAATACAAGATTCTTTTGAAGCAAAGCACATGAGACAGACAGCAATCAGTATGGTCCAATCAATTAATAGTCCTGATACTCGAAGTGAACAATCTCGGCAATGGCTGCTGCCCAGCTATCAGGGTTCAGCGGGGAACCACAGTAATCAAAGGCATCTTGACCCTGTTCCTGGAAACCCTGAAATTACTCCTGGAGAATCACAAACAAGCCGTTCATGAACCAAACAAATTGTGAGGAATGCTTTCATGTGTGCTTTGAGCCAACTTATACACTTCGAGACGTTGAATTACATGGTGGAACAGGTATATACGACTTGAGATTTTGTATATTTCATTGGTACATAGCACTTCTCGTGTCCTTCGCAGTAGAGTTACTCAGACTAAGTCAAATTCAATGTAAGAGAAATTCAATAATCTTAGAAGTTCAAAAAAGAAGCTTGAATCATCTTTAGCCTTTTCCTGCACATACTTTTCCAGATTTCAACACGTAGAATTTAGGAACTCCATATATATTGACATGGATGACTTCATACATTCGCAATTTATTGCGGAACTTTCTCCAGCCTTTAGGTTTGTTTCTGAACTCTCCTTCACTGGTTTGACTCATAATGTTAAAGTGTTGCTTTATTTGCTAGTATTTTAATTATTAAAAATAATAAATAAATATTATCATCCTCATAGAATTTATAGGCACAGAGATTCCTTAGTGAAACGCAGAAACCTGCTCCAATCACATGCAGTTACAGGCACAAGGTTTCTTAACAGTCTGAGTTGCAAAAGCAAGGGGAACTACTGGTTAATGCAAAACGAACCCATTTTCACTGTGCAATAAAAGAGGATGTTCTTCTCTTCCCCTTCCATTTCGAAGAAGCTCTCTGTCAGCCTGCAACATTACTTCAATCTAATTTGAGATGTCGTACAATCTCTTCAATCACAGCACAAATCTGTTTATGAGGCTCAACTCAACACTGCATTCAATGTAAAATTATCGGTCATTACATTTTCATTCTGCGTTATCAAGCAATTACAATGCATGACAATGTACAAGCATCACAATTCGTGTGAGAACATATTGGAATCCAGTCTAATGTTTCCAAGCTCGAGTTGTCTAATAGAAAGCTCCACATTGAGTCAACCAGAGCCGTGGAAAGCACAGCAAGACTGCCACGTGTCAATATAACATACGTTATTATCATAAGGACATGAATGTATTTGCTCCTAATCAGGACATGGATGTTAGATATCTTGGTTTTATCTAAAATCGTTAAGTTATTAGGTAAAATTTCAAGATATGATTTATATATATAATTTTCTAACACACTCTCTCGAGTGAAAGCCTTTTAAACTTGAAACTTGTTCATGCTCACCCTAACTTATGCTTAATTTTAGAGTGATATGATTTGTATACCATTCAAGGTATTGATTTGAACTCATAATCGTTTGGTCAATAAAGCTTTGATACTATATTAAATAACTATCTCACCAAATAATTTAAGCTATTGGGTTGAATTGATTCTTTAACATGATATAAAAGTCTTGATAATCAAATGGTCATGAGTTCAAATCTCATCATTCTCATTCTATCTTTAAATTAATAACATAAGATAATATGGATTTTTTTAAATTTCAATTCTAAAAAACAACACTAGATTTATTACTTAAAGGGAACACAACTAATAGTACTTGATAAAATAATCAATAAATAAAACATAATATTTAGAACGATTTTTGTCAACAACGGGGGCAAGACCCCATTCATTAGCATACAAGTATTCAAGTGAAGAATTAATGGCTTGAAAGTGATGTGTTGGAGAAATTAATTTTATGGGATTTATTAATGGCATGATATGAAGGTGTTGCTAGACTTCTTGAAAAACAAAGAGATAGACTTGCAGCTAAGAAGATGTTGAAAAATCTTGATGGAGGGATCGCCAAGGTGGTTCTGCCGCGTATCAAGAGATACTCGTGTCCTAGTAACTAAGGCTGAGATCAGAGCATGCTTATTGGTATCAAGAACAGGGAGCAGATAGACACTCTCAATGCAGTCACCTCGAAGCAGTTGCACCCCCGTGATAAGATCCTTCATAAGAAAAAATTCAACAGATATTCAATTATTCTTGGTAAATTTGTCAAATTAGATTTCTTTGAATGGATAGCACACACAGAGTGTTATCAATAATAAAAGACCTTTTAGGAGAGGAAAGACACATAGATCCAGTGTGAGTAACATGCGAACCTATTCCATCCCCAGTAATAACCTCATTTTTCCCATCATATTCAGATGAATAATGAGGTTGGAGGGATCAGATGTTATATTATGAGAGGCACCTGAATCTATAAGCCACTTCTTCTTTTAACCATTTATGGTAGCGCAATTGGCGACCGCATCAACAGGACGATACTCGAGACATTGTTTGGCTATATGACCAGTTCGGTCACAAAGTTGACAAGTTAGTATAAGACGATTACTGCGCTGCTGGGATTTTTTGTTAGGAGTTTTGCGATTGTTGGTTTTCTTAGAAGAATTACCTTTGTGATAGAAGTAATTAGTCGTGGTCACCAGGGTGGACGAGGGAGGGTATTTCCAGATGCTTGAGATAGGCTTCATGGCCAATGAGAAGATCATGAAGCTCCTTAAAAGTGAGGGATGTCTCCCGAGCCCGAATTATGGCTACAATGTCATGAAATTCAGAACCAAGTCCATTGAGGACATGAAGAGTAAGATTATCATTGGTTAAAGGTGTGTTAATGAGAGCAAGTTCATCAATCGTGGCTTTGATAGAATGCAGAAACTCAGAGACCAAGTGAATACTATGTTGGCTTAACACGAGTTCTTTCTTCAACTGCATAACCCTGGTCCATGAACAGTTGGCAAGCAGACGAGTAAAGGTGCTCCAAGCATCTTGGGATGTGTCAACTATGGCCACAAGAGGCATGACAGTTTGAGACACAAACAATAAAATTCGCATTGAGAAGTAATTTAACCTGACAATACCAATATAGATATGCAGGAGAAATACAGGCAGTGGAAATATTGAAGAGGGAATTCGGGGCAGTTTGAGGTGGACAGGTTAAAGAACCATCCACTAAACTAAAAAGATCATAATTGATCATGAGTAAGGAGGTAAGTTAAGCATGCCATGAAGGATAATTTATGGTTGTTAATAGCTTACGGGCCGGAGCTGAGACGCAGTGTTGATAGCAAGCAAGAGGTAGAGTGGTGCCATTTTCTGAATTGGAGACGAGGTTAGGACTAGCATTGCCCTCTAAAAGAAAAGTGAACAAAACAAAAGTAAGTGATCATCCTTCTATATTTAATTAATTAATTTTATTTAATTAAAGAATAAAATTTGTTTTAAAAAAAATTTAACAAATAACAATAAATAAAAAAATCCGAGATAATCAATTAAATAAAAAAAGGATAAAACAAAAGATGCAAAAAGCAAAAAAAAATAAAAAAATAAGAGCTCAATCTTCAATTAAATAAATGTTGAAGGATAGAATTGAAAAAAAAAATATCAACTTAAAAAATGACAAAAACACTAAAGCAATCACAGGCCAACCCCCTAAAATTGTGTTATTTTCTAAAACTTTCAATCCATGAAATCCTAGACATGAGCTTAACCAAGAAACTTAAATCCAGACCAATTAAATGTTGAATGATGAAATTAAGTAAAAAAATATCAATCTAGAAAATCTAGCAAAGAAAAAAAAAACAACAATAAAAAGAATAAGGATGAAATATAATAGAAGAAAAAAATGGTGGAGGGGTGAAATCACAAAAAAAATCAATTCTAAAAATTATCTCAAAATATATAAATAGAAATTAAAAGAATGAGGATCAATTTTGACAAAGCAAGAAATCGATTGAGTACGCAATCAAGATAAAATTTTAATTTAATAAATTAATTCAAATAAAAAAATAATAACCAAAAGAACATGCACTAAATCAAAAGGCAAGAGAAGTTTAGGGGTTGATTTGAAAAATTACAAGGCAACGCAAACACTGAAGAAGAGAGAGCGGAAAAAAAGAATTATCGGCGCCAAACTAGAAATCTTTTATGTGCACAAGCCACTAGGTGATGGATGAAACACCAAGACTAATCGAACGCCACACTGAAACGACTATTTTAGCTACATGAATCAGCCACACGCGCTGTCCAACGTTGGCGAAACGGCTGACATGTGATCGATATGCATCAACATATCTTTTTTAAAAAAAATTAGGGGTTGATTTGAAAAATTACAAGGCAACGCAAATACCGAGAAAGAGAGAGGGGAAAAAAAGAATTATCGGTGCCAAACTGGAAATCTTTTATGTGCACACGCCGCTGGGTGATGGATGAAACACCAAAACTAATTGAACGTCACCCTGAAACGACTATTTTAGCCACAAGAATCAGCCGCACGCGCTATCCAACGTTGGCGAAACGGCTGACATGTGCACGCGCTGGGTGATGGATGAAACACCAAGACTAATCGAACGCCACCCTGAAACGACTATTTTAGCCACAGGAATCAACCGCACGCACTGTCCAACGTTGGCGAAACGGCTGACATGTGATCGACACGCGTCAACATATCTTTTTTAAAAAAATTTAGGGGTTGATTTGAAAAATTACAAGGCAACGCAAACACCGAGGAAGAGAGAGGGAAAAAAAGAATTATCAGCGACAAACTGGAAATCTTTTATGTGCACACGCCGCTGGGTGATGGATGAAACACCAAGACTAATCGAACGCCACCCTGAAACGACTATTTTAGCCACAGGAATCAATCGCACGCGCCGTCCAATGATGGCGAAACGATTGACATGTGATCAACACTTGTCAACATATTTTTTTAAAAAAAAATTGTAATGTATTAAAAGACTAAATTTCCCCACACCAACTAATTAATAACAAAAAACCATGCAATGTCAAAAATACTATCTTACCAAAGGGTTATTGACGTCTTTTAAATGTGCTAATCAAATGAAAAATATGAAAACCCTACCATTGTTAGGTTTTTTTTTTTACTATAAAGGGTAGATACATTATTTTACCATGCACATCTTATATGAAAATACAAAAATAACCTCAAATGACAACATAACAAGTTATTATTTTCAGGGTATTAATGTAAATCTATTATTCTATTAGAACATAAAATATCCGTCTTGTCCCCGTCCCCGGTTAATTTTAAAATTTCAAAATAATCCCATTGCAAAAACAATCCTATCCTCAACCATTAGTCTATAAATTTTTTTTTTCAAGACCGAGAAGATAAAAACACTATTTTGCCCGAGGTGCACTTTATCTAGATCAATAGTGTTTTCACCTTATTTTTTCAGTTTGTTTTTTTGATCATCGAGCCCCCATGATGAAGATTTACTTAGTGCTCAGCATAAAAGTCATGGACAAGGTGTTAGAATTGTGGAGTCATCCAACTAGCTGCGAGACAGGTTGCCTATTTGTGCACGGACCATTTCTGAACCTGTGGTTAATTTTAACCTTAGTATGAACCCTAGTAATGAAATGGGCCCTTTTGGCCAATGGGGTGAAGCCACATGATTATCGTACATGACACGTGTGTCTCATGGAGAAAATCCAATCACAAGGTGACAACTCCCCCCCTTCCACACCAGGAGGAATGGAGGTTTGGGAATCTGCACTCTGCAGCGACCCCTGTAGACGACGATGATGACGACTGTAGTCCCAATCCAAGGGCCACGCGTTGGTCATTAAGGACAAAAACTTCTGTTTCCCAAACCCCCAATAAGTTAAAAAAAGAAAATTAATTAGGAATCAAGCGATGTTAAGTATAATTAGAATGGGACAAGTTGGCGTGGAATAAGATCAGAAGATAAGACGAAGATATGGGACCCACGGTTCATTCTATTTCCAAGCGCTAAATTCCAACGGTATTTTAATTAGATAAACTAACTTCCCGCCGGATTTTTAAAATTGGGGATCCAACGTTCCAAATCCGGTCTTGATTTACAAGCTGACAAATTAGACCGTCTTTTCTCTGTCGGCTTCTCTATGTACCTTTTGCTGCATCATTAAGCCACCTGGCTCGGCTTCTTGATTAAGCCCCTAGTTTGCTTCTTAAGTTCTAGGTCTTCAAAGTTCAGATGGCGATGGAATTGAAATATGAATGGGATAAAATCAATGAGTTTAATGTTGAAAAACCATTATGTGAAATATATACAATTTTTTTTTTGTTGGGGACAAATTAAGACATAGAAGATCAAAGTGTAAAACACGGAGAAATTTCATTACCAATCTATATTTTGATTATAAAATTTATTTTTATCCTCTTACTTTCTCTTCTCAACCATCACAGTCTCTATAATTTTTTAAAATTTAATTTTGATCCAAAAATTTAATTTTTTTAATTTATAGTCCCTGTATTTAAGAAAAATGAGAGAAAGTCATCGGATTTCAACAAGAAAAAAAAAAGTTATCGGTTGACATAAATTATGAATACTTAAAAAGTTAATTTTGGTGTCAAAATATTCCATTAAATAAGAAGAGTTTGATGATGATTGTTTTTAACCTTAATATTATTTGAAAAAACATATTAAAGCCAGAAAAAATACATTTACTTGATTTGATTTTGTATTCTTTGATCATTTATTTGGTTTTTAGCTTGATAAATGCAAGGGTTAAGTTGTGCTTTCTCATGTCTCATGAACAAAAAAAAAAGAGAAAAAAAGTTATTGTATTGGCCTCTATCATATTCCATGTTATTTCAATGGCTTTAAATTGATAAATCCAACAAATTTTGCAAAACATAGTATTAATGTAATGCACACCGCGTATAATGCTAGTATGAGGTTTAAAACTATGTTAACATAGCATGAAAGGATGGAATTGAATGAAAAAAATGTTAAGGGACCAAAATGAACAACCATGAAAGAACTAAAAAGAAAAAAAGAAAAAGAAGAAGTAGCAACCCAGGTGCATGGCAGCAGTCCGCTGTACACCTGGGTCTGTTTGAACAATGAAAGAAATAAGAAAGACGTGGTAAGGCTCTCTTTAAAAATATGTGTGCATACTTCAAAGATACAATATTTTTTTGTCATGTGTATGATTATATACACTTTTTTTTTACAAAAATAAAAGGCATATTTTTTTTAAAAAAAATCAGTGTTAATATTATCAAAGTCATTTCCTATAATCATACAATGTAATTATTCTATTTTAATATCGAGTCGATCTAAAGTAAAAAAAAAACAAATGTGTTCTAAAAACCAAGTCAAAACCGAGCCAAACCGAAAAACCAAGTCAAACCAGTTTGAACCAATTTTTGTTCTAAAAAACTAAACCAAACCGAAACTGGTTGGTTTGAACCGGTTTCGGTTTTTTTTTAAAAAAATTCAGTTTAGTTATTTTTTTATATAAAAAACAAATCAAACTGAAAATAATGATTTCTATTTAAAAGGATAACAAATAAACGGAATGAAATTTGAATTTTTAATGCCTTGTTTTTAAATTGAAAAAAAATAATGATTACGAAATATTTTAATCAATCGTGGCCGTAGTAAAAATAATAAATATGATTTGTGGTGGTGGAGAAAAAAAATGAATATTATAGTAATAATAATAATATATTTTAAAAAATTAAGGTAATCATCACAATCACAAGAGGAGACAATGAAAGATAAGTAGCGGGGAAGGTAGAAAGAGTAACGGCGACGGCCATGATGATAGAAAAATGGTGGAGTAAAAATAATAATAATTATAATTATAATAATAATATATTTATAAGAGAAAAATGTTACTACCATCATGAATGATGGCGACGACAAGTAGTTTATACATATAATGAATAAAAATGACATATCATTTAAAATATATATTTTCATTCATTAATTTTATTATGACCTCTCTCATGAACATAAGATTATATTTAATTTTCATTGTAAATATAATTCTTATACTTATTTTTTAAACTGAGAATAAAAGTTTATACTCATTTATATTCTTACTAACCGGGATATAATTCTATTTTACAATCCCCCAAATGTGGACAGCTCAACCATGACCCCACGAGGATGACTTCTATATATGAAACAAATAAGAGGTTAATAATTGAAATATTAAATTATTGTTTCTTTTGAGTGATAAGAACTGATTAATTAAAATTAGCGCATGATTAATTGTATGAGATAAAATGTTTCTTTAGGAGTACGGTTCCAGATATTTTTTAAAGTATTTTTCATGTTAAAATACATTAAAATAATTTTTTTTTATTTTTAAAAAATTATTTTTGAGATCAGTGCATCAAAATGATTCAAAATATATATAAAATTTAATTTTTTACAAAAAAAAATTTAATTTTTTTAAAATACAAGTTCAACAACTTTTGCAAACGGGCTTTCAGCATACATATGGATGGATTAGTCACCAGCCAGGTCATTAAGCTTAAGCCACTGCTTGAAGCACTCTGCAAAGTAATGATTAGAGCTAAAATCTAATGCAAAAAAAAAAAAAAACAAATAATTGAGATGGGTAACTGCCTACACTCACAAACTTATTGGAGCCATAGCCACCTTTATATACATGGTGCTAAATGCTAATCACTACCTAATTGTGGGCTAATACCCTCTATGCATTTTCCACCTGCAACATATATATGCAGTCCTAAAAAAGACCTAATCACGGCTCAGATAAGTTTAGCCTGTTTAAACTTAATTGTTATAATTTGCTGTTAATGGCAGAGCCTGAAACACTGAAAAACCCTACTACTGCGACCACAAACAAGGCACAAGCAACCAAAGGCCCTACAGCTAGGAGATTTGTTGGAGTCAGGCAAAGGCCATCCGGAAGATGGGTAGCTGAAATAAAGGATTCATCTCAACGTGTAAGGTTATGGTTAGGAACGTATGATTCGCCTGAAGCGGCAGCTAGAGCCTATGATGAAGCTGCTCGTGCCCTACGGGGAGGGAATGCCAGAACCAATTTTGCTTCGGTTAATCCTAGCTTAAACCAGTCTGGATCGTCCCCTTCTAATGGTGGGTTCAACATGCCAGAGTCTGATGGGAGGCACAGTCTTAGCTTCTCTTCGTTGAAGGCTAGATTGAGCAAGAATCTACAGAGTATCATGGCTAGGACGACAGAGAATAAGTCAACAAAAAATAGAGTGAGTGACCACTTTACTTTTGCTAATATATTCCACTGTAGGAGCTACCAATACCAAAACCCGGTGGATACGAAGAACATTCAGAAAGTTGTGCAGCCAAGCATCATTGTGCCCCGTGTATCAGGTCATGAGCCTTCTTATTCCTGGGAAACATCTAGTGTTTCAGATTGTAGCAATGGATGGATCGGATTCAGACAACATGGGCTTGATTCAGATGGATCTGATATTGGAGAAGTCATCACTGTTAATGCTGATCAAATGATGGGTTGGATTGATAGCCCAGATGCCAGTACTTGTTGTGGAGAGTGTTCAAGGAGTAAGAGGTTCAAGGTTTCTTCTTCTGTTGTCGTTCCTCCAACCTTTAGTGGGTCTCCATCCTTTTGTGCGTCTCCTTCCTTCAGTGGCTCTGCATTTCATGGTGAGAACTAATGGCATATGGAAAAATGGAAGTCGGATCGATGGTAACTGCGTCGTTCATGGAATGTGATGAAGATGTTAGCGAATATGTCTTATAATCAATGATTATAGGTGATATTTATTATTTTGTATGTGTAAATATATTTATTATATTCATCAAATATATATTTTATTAATTAATCTAATATTTGATTAATGAATCTAGAGTAAAGATAAAGTTATTGATATAAAAAAACTTTGGAAAAAAAATATAAAAATATTATAATTACGGAATTTCTATTACACCAAAACATTATTTCTAAATGTTCATGGTCAGTACTCTATTAAGACTTGACATTAATAGGAGTCAGTGAGACTGATACATATCATGTTTTTTCTTTATGAAATGAAATAGTTGTTCTTATAAGTTAAGGTAAGACGAATATATAAAAGTAATATGTAGCAGCTTGTAGGATGAAATGTACATTGCATAACCCACATGAAAATTCTCATATGGAGAGATCATTTGTGTTTATGAAAAGACCCACATGACGATTACGTAAGTGATCCTTAAACTTGAAATCATTAAGTTATTTTATATAAGAAGTGTTATGTTTTGATTCTATTACTCGTTATTCAAGGGTAACAAATAGATAAATATTGGATATAACATGAACTACATAAAGACATTTAAATAACCAAGAGAGAATTAGAAAAAAACATTTTATCTGTTCTCAAATAGTATTGATTATAAATCCTCACGCAAAGTATAATGAAATTTTAAAAAAATTTCAAATCTTATTCAAAAAAAAATTCATAACTACCAAATATAAAAAATTAATCTGCTTTTCAAAAACCTACTTTTCATAGAATCCACTTTATAAAAAAAACTAATTTTCAGCGAAGGCTAAGAAATAAGAGTGACAAAAGACAATGCCACAGTTTGGTAGCCTCTGTCTGGCTTCTTCTTTTTTTTTTTTTTTTTTTTTAAAAGGAAAGTTAAATTCAGAAAACAAATCCTGTGTGAGTTATATGGCATGAAGTTTATGTCAGACCTCTGTTTTTTTATACATCACTGTCGAGAGTGTGCTTTGTTTGTTTCACAGTCTGTTGCCAGGATACTGAAGCATGCGCATACATATAATATTTTCCTTGTAATGCGAGAGCATACAAAGCAAAACAAACCATAAAACATAAAAGCATAACCTTCGAGCATGAAAAAAACAAAGAAATAAAGTTTAATGACCAAAGTATAATATTATTTCATGAACAGTGGATGGATGCACAATATTTTTCCCCTTCTTTTTTTAGCTTTTTCGTCAACTGTATTAACTGCTTAAGAATTAAACAACATTAAAATATTTTAATGTAACTTAATTTTAGGCGATCCAAAACCAATATATATATTAACGACATAGTTTGTTTAATTTCCACACGTATGTTTTAAGCTTTAGAGGCTATATTTTCTGTATGTATACTTATAGGGCTTTAAGGTTTAATGCAGAATCTGTATAGCGTTTAATTTTTAAATTTTTTTTTTATATCAGCAAATCAAAACAATAAAAAAATACTGAAAATATTAATTTAAAATAAAAATATTAAATTTTAACAGAAAAACATGTTAAAATTTACTCCCAAACCATACCTTTATTTGAATTACTTCTATTCTATTGGGTTTTGACATCCAAGAACGCTAATTATAAGATTACCGAGAAGATGAGCATAGGAAAATCTCAATGCCGAAAATATTAGATCTGGGTTTGACTTTTGAGTAGTACTTTATATTTTTAAAATATTTTTATTTAAAAATATATTAAAATAATATTATTTTTCTTATTTTTTTAAATTTAATTTTGAAATTAGATAATTAAAAAAAAAAATTTAACAAAAAAAACTTTTTTAAAAAAAAACACGCGGCCAGACAGCCTCTGGGACAGACAATGACCTCTTCTCTTTTTTAGGAGAAGGAAAGAAACTCTCGAGTTTCAAAACAAAAGAAAATGACGCCATATTTCCACGAAAACGCTGTCGTATTGTTACCATTTTGTTCCCTTGAGCATCCTGTCTTTCTGGCTGTCTAGTGTCTATGCTGCCTATCTTCAATTTCTGATTTGCAGTTCGTCCAGTTACGCTGCCTATCCTAGGGTTTCTCTTCTGTGTTTCTGCCTCACAAAGACAACCAGGTACTCTCTTGCTGCGTTTCTTTACTCCAGTTTTAGTTGCCTGGCTCTATATTTCTATTTATTAATTTCTTTTTGGCCTTGGACGATAAGCTTTGCTCGAATTGCCAGGGAGAATGAAGGCTATATTTTGTGGCAATCTTGATTACGACGCGCACCAGTCTGATGTCGAGCGTCTTTTTAGAAGATATGGGAGGATTGATAGGGTGGATATGAAGTCTGGTTAGTCAATTTTATTTTGTTTTTTTAGCATAATGTTGATGCCTGAGAATAGATCAAAAAATAAAGTAACTGGTACATTTTGCTGGATGTTGTTTGGTATGTCATTTACTTTTCTTGATGATGGAATAAAGTCTTTGTAAGGCGTGATGATCCTCTCGCCTGCCCACATGAGTCATTGAACTTTGCAAATTCAGAAACTAGGGCAAAAGGATTTACTTGTGTTTCCTACTCTGGACATCGCAAAGTTGCTACAGAGGATGTAAGGCGCAATGATCCTTTCAACTGGCCACGTGAGGCATTGGGCATCATGGTTTGCTCCCTATTTCTAGACAGATGCCTGTCCAGGCCAAATGGAAAGATCTCCAGAGCATTTGGATTTCTGAGACTGTGATTGGAAGACGGAGCTGGGACATGTTAGTGTTTTGAGTTTTTGTAGATCAACCTATGTCATATCCTGTGTCTATCACAAGCCCTTTAAACCATAGCAACCACTATGAGTGTGGCACACTAATTAGCCCGCTGCTTTGCTGCATTTGGAGATGGCAGGACAATTATGGTAGAGCTTATGTGCCATCATGTTGATGTCCTGTTGGGAATTTAGTGCTTATTTTCCTTGTATAAATAGTCTAAAAGATGTGAGCTACAACTGTGAATTCTAGGTGGGGAATGAGGGATGCTGATATTTTGAACATGTAGTTGGCACTTTGGCACCAAGAAAATTTTAGTTTGAATGCACTTGAAAATGAGATTTTCCCCTTTTTTTATTTTTTTTTCACGCCATTCACTCTTCCCATAGCTGTTAGGGAAAGGTCTTGAACTGATGTCTTAAGGGTCAATTTGTTTTTTGGAAATAATTATTTTTGGATGCATATTAGTTTTCCTATTGGCTGAAAGCAACACTTTTTTCTTCAGCATGTGAACCCAATATACTCAAAGATTTCTTTGACGCAGGATTACTTGGAATGTCCATGCTCTTCTTGGATGGATATGCTCCTCTGCATTTCTTTTTGTGGCATGTTTTCAAGCATCATCTTCTTCTTGTCTTTTTTCCACAAGAACCAACCTGATCAACCATGGAACTGTCTTCCTTCATTCCCTGAGACACCATTGCCTTAATTTCCTCATGAGTTTTGGTCAATGTTCTGATTTTGGAATCATTCAGCATAGAAATCATGATGATCTCAAAGCCAATGACAGGTGTCATATTACCTCCCAACAGGTCTTCTTTTGGATCTATTTTTAAAAAACTAAATTTTGTTGGGATTTTCTCATGGTGTATAATGTCTACATTAAAGGATGCTTGACTCAAGATGATCTTTCTTCTGGGTTGTAACTGTGTTTTCCTGGTCACTTGACACTCTGGTTTTGTAGGATTTGCTTTTGTCTATATGGAGGATGAAAGAGATGCCGAGGATGCCATCCGTAGGCTTGACCAAACAGAATTTGGGAGAAAAGGACGTCGTCTACGTGTTGAGTGGACTAAGGTAGGTTTGGTAGTTACTTAAGGTGTGTAAGCCTTGGAGTCTATTTGTTTCATAGTATTTTTGCATTCCATATCTTGGTGTGGTGGGGACAAAGGACCCAAAACACTGTTCACGCACTCGTATGATCATAGATGATGGAGGGTAGCCCAAACCGTTGAGAGAATGGGCTTTAGCTAATGATTTGATTTTATTTATTTGAACTTTTAGTTGAGGTTTATTAATTAGATTTTATTTGTTGGGCTTGATTTGATAATTGTTGGGTATTTTATTTAGTGGGTTATAAGCTTAATTAGTTGTTCTAGTTAGGAATTTAGTATTTCTATTCTATTTTTTTTCTAAATGTTTGACAGTTTTGATGAATTGAATAAAAATTGCAAAGTTGTAGACTTTTCAACCCCTATTCTTCTCTTCTTCAACCTTTTCTTCTCTTTCTTTGGCTTCTTCTTCGTAGCTTATTCTTTTCTCTCTTCTTTAGCTTTAATTCTCTTTTATCCCGCATCATGGTTTATATTGGCTCCATACATAGGTATGCATATATGTGTTCGTACAGAAACTGTATCTATATGTGTATTAAAAACGTGACCTTCATATTTAAGTTTGCAAGTATGTGTTGTTTAAAATCTCTGTGTTCTGGCCTCCAAAGAATATAAGAACGCCAGGCATAACTTGACATTTAGCATATTCATGAAATTTTGGTTAATCCTCTTATCCCCTTTCTCCCTCTCTTGACCCTCTCTTCTTGTGTGTGCAACTCTCGCAATTGCTTCTGTTTGTTTTTCTTTACTTTCTCAAGGATTGGTTTCAGTGTTAAATGGGAAAAATGTATTCACTTCATATATACATTGTTGTATGTTTTTTTTCTATAATTAATCAAATCAACCAAAATTGTGTATTGCAGCAAGAACGTGACAGTAAGCCTGCTGGTTCAAGAAGATCATCAGCTAATATGACTCCATCAAAAACTTTGTTTGTCATTAATTTTGATCCAATTCATACCCGAACTAGGGATCTGGAGAGGCACTTTGATCCTTATGGAAAAATATTGAGCACAAGGATTAGGAGGAATTTTGCATTCGTTCAGTATGAGTTACAGGAAGATGCTACTAAGGCATTGGAAGCAACTAATATGAGGTTGATTTTTTCTTAATAAATTTTCTAGCTGCTTGCAGTCTCATTTAGTAGCCTCATTCAAACTTTGTCTTAGTAATTATCAATAACAGATGTGATTAAGTTGCTGTGTTAGTGGTTTTGCTTTCTTGGTTAAAACAAAATAATCTAACCAGGTTTAGTATGCTTCAGTGCAATAACTTATTGTTCAATGTGTGAGACAGTCCAAAGAAACCCATTAAGTGACCATATGAAAGGTTTTCATTGATAAGTGTTTCCAAACTCCCATTGGCATTTTCACTTTTGCCACTTTCGAAAGTTTTTTCAAAAACTTGTGCTTATTTTAGTGCTTTCTATTTTGATACCGTGTTGCAGCAAGTTGATGGACCGGGTCATTTCAGTGGAATATGCTGCTCGAGATGATGATGAAAGAAGGAACGGGTACAGTCCTGAGAGAAGAGGCCGTGACAGATCTCCTGACAGAAATTATAGTCGTGAACGATCCCCAAGTCCATATCGTAGAGATAGGGGTAGCCCAGACTACGGCCATGGACAGAATACAAATGCCAGACCTCAAAGAGGAAATCATGCTTATGAAAAAGCTGAAGGTCCTGAAAATGAAAGATACCGCAGGTTCATATTATCCTCTACCAGCAATTCTCAGTTATTTTTGCTTTGTGCTCATTTTCTAATTTTTCAATGCTGTACCATGATGTGAATATGCCGTGTTTACAAGCATTTTGACCATATTATTTACAATGCAGCCGTTCCCCGCCATCTCGGGAAAGGTCACGCTCTTGAGAAAAAGCAGAAGGTTTGATAGTCTGTTTGTTGGACTGTCCTTTTCTATCTTTTGACTAGTCAATTCAGGTAGCTGGGCTACTCCGGTGATGTGCATTTTGTATCAGCGACTTTCTTTCTTTCTTTTTTAAGACAGTGATTTTGACATTGATATGCTGTTGATTTGGTTAGCTCTAGAGGCTTCTTGTGTTTTGACATGGTTTGTGATGTTTCATATTTAATAATTTCGTAGAGATTTTGGTGCGATCTTTCTCAAGTCACATTCTTGGTCCTAGTGCGGTTCTGGATGAGTGCAAATAAAGCTGGGACTTGGAATGTTGAATAGAAGTTGGAGAGCTATTGCTTGTAATTGTAACTGTAATTGTGTACCATTGTTGTTGTCATTCCATCCCTTTTCTTGGAGAAGAACAGTTTCTACTTTCGAGTGGAGAAATCATTTGTTTAGGCAATTGACACTGAAATCATTGGGCCTTTGTTCAATGACAACAGTGAGGATTACAAAATGTCATTATGGGTTTTTGTGGACATCGTTTTGCATGCATGCATGCAAATATTTGAATGAGTGAGCTTGCATGTGTTATTGTTTTCGAGAGTGAAATTGCCTATCTTTCTTGTGGTGATTGTGGAAATGATAGATTAGGTTTCTGGTGGCAACTTGCATGAATTGGTTTTTGTCGAATTGGGGTCAGACCTTGTCAGCCAAAGTTCCACCTTGATTTGTATACAATTCTACCAAACTTGGAAGGCAAACCTTCCCTCCTCCTCCTCCTCCTCCTTCTTCTTCTTTTCTTTTTTGGTGGTAGGTTTTTAATTGGTCATGATACTTTTTTAACTGCTTAATGCCGTTTCCTTGCATTTGCATGAAGGAATTTATCTGTCCAAAGCATCACCGATTAGAATTACTCATGTCGTGGCTCCCTTTGTTTTTTTGTGTAAAACCTTTTAAAGCATTAGTTAGTTGGTCTATTAAAGGGCCCCCACTGGCATTCTATATGAAAAGCCAAGAATCTCTCTTAAATGCATCCGCTGTATATAATACTATATATATATATATAATTTAAATAAATAATGTTTTGACCTCAATATTAAAAACGCTTCTTATGTGAGGTCAAGGAGTTGTTAGCATTAACAACAGCTAATCATTACATAACCACTTCAATTATCATGGCCCCTGTTTTTATATATCGAAATTAATATGTATATATATGGAAATTAAAAAAGAAACCATGCAAAATTATGGTTTTTAAGGATATTTTAACCAAAATTAAGAAATCGAACCCTCTTAAACCTTTGTAAAAGGATATAATTATGTAAACGGAGAGATTTGCAGAATAATAACAAGACAAGAGAAGGGATTTTATGAGAAGGAGCAGTGAGTATGGTGTGCAGGTGGGCATAGAAAAAGCCAAAATGTTGCATAAAGCCGACATGCACAGCGTTACGCTCCAGTTATGCATCCACGCGTCTTGGTAGACTCGCTCTTGCCCCTCTACAAAAAAAAAAAACCTAGCTTGCTCTCGGTTCTACTGCTGCCGGTTGTGAATGGTCACTGTTCCCTTTACAGTCATTTGACTTCCTCTAATGCCCATTTCTTAAAGAAAATATATATATATATATATATATTAAGATTATGGCTCCTCTAGGGAACTAATAATATTCGTGCTAGATGTTATTAAGTAGCTGTGATTTGGATGTTACTTCTCTAGGAAAGTAGTACCAGTGGCATGACTACTTTACCATGCATGCCACTGAGATGGGAAGTTTTATTTCACTCGACAAAGCATATCGGAAGGAATATATGCCTTTTAATTATTGAGGTAACTATAGGTTATTATAATACCTTTTATACACGAATATGGTAGTAATTGTTTTTAAAGTATTTTTTGTTTAAAAATATATTAAAATAATATATATTTTTTATTTTTTAAAGAATTATTTTTTCCATCAACCCATCAAAATAATTTAAAAATTAATATTAAACAACAAAATTTATTTTTTTAAAAAAACACAATTTCAATCCAAACACGATTATACTCAACGGTACAACTCTTTTCTCGTCGACAACCCTTTTGAGTCAGGAGATTTGAACTTCAAATTCATCATTGAGCTCATTATATATGTTGCTTTGTCGATGCACTGTGCGTGTCTGGTTATTATAAAGTTGGATAGTAAATTTGCGAAAAGTCTAAGAACAGTGATAGCATTTGTTTTTTTAAATGTTTTTTTATTTAAAAATATAAAAAAATTAAATTTTTTAAAGACTACTGTTAAAACGTGGGATCAAACACCCATGTCCAAGTGGTGATCATGTCTCTTAATTTGCCTTTGTTACTTGAGATATAATAAATCGTAGAAACATGCCTTCCTCTCCCGGCAAGAAAATTGTGAATCGGATTCTTCAGGTACTGTCTGATTACGACCCTTTTCACTTTCATGTTTGCCCTTAATATTTCTCATTTATTTTATTTTTTCAGTAAAGATCGTGATGTATGGGTCAAGATATATATATATATATATTGGACATCGAATTTTTAGTTAAGAGGCAGGAGATAGAGTTGCTAAAATGAGAGAGAAGAGAATACGATTTTGTTCGGCCAAATTTTGACTATAAAAGAGATCGTATCAATAGGTTTTTCTAGAAAAGAAGAGCTCAATAAAAGTTGTTTGGGATAAAAAAAATATATATTACAATCTCCAAATCGTTTTTACTTTAGTTTGATTGATTTTAAGTATGGAGACTAATTACAATGTGTTTAGGGGTTGAAAATTAAGATTCCTATAATGTTTTTTAGTGTTTTAAGTGAAAATAAGTTGAAATTTGGGTTTAATAATCAAATGTCTAAACCTTAATTTTTTAAACATTAAAGGTGTTCGATAATTATTGTAATAGATGACATATTACATGTCCAGATAAATGATGTGTTGCCCATTTATTAAAAAAAAAAAGGCTAAAGCAAGTAATATACCATCTATTTGAGCTTAAAATAAAACCAGGTGCGTGACATTGACCTTCTCAACCCTAAAAAAAATAAATGAACAAAATCTTTTAGGTGCACTAAAATTTTGATCACAATACTCTCAATACTGTTGAAAAGACCATGGTGAGATGAATTCAATGACATCTTGAAAAGTTAACAATGATGACTAGAGTGTATCACAAGTGTTATCAAAAGGTGGGGGCTCATTTATCTTTGGACGACATGTGCTCCTCCAGGTGCTAGGCGTTCTCATAATTCATAAAAAGAAAAAAAATATGGATGACCTTTTTTGATGTGATTGAATTCATCTTATTATTTTTTTTAATAATACTAATAGTGTTGTTATTAAAGCTTTGAAGTACGCTTTTAGATTCTCATTTGTTTTCTCTTTCTCTCTCTTTTTTTTTTTTTTTTTTCTATCTTTCATCATCTTTGAAACCTTTTAAAACATCACTATTCACACTATTAACAGTGAATTTTTGTTAAAATCACAATTATTATAAGTGATTTTAACCGAAATGTACTATTTTTCAAAAATTTGAAATGTGATAATTTTTTTTCTTAAATAAAAACTCCACCTCCTCAATGGCCTATTTAAATATTTCCAAAAATAAAATCACATTCAAATTTCACCCACATCTCTACAGTCAAATGCCCTATTTGAGAAACAATCACAGCCGAATGATCCATTAATCATGCTCCACGATTAACCCTCTCTGTCTAGACAGAGAGCAAAACTCTAATCTAGTAGTTTGAAAAATTAACAAATCAGCTGTACTAGTTTAAAGCCCAATCTTATAATGATCCCTTTTAGGGTTGACAGAAAAAATTGAATGCCCGTAAACTCTATCTAAAACTCACCTCATTTGTCCCTCCTTTAAGCAAACCTGACTGAAGGATCAAGTTATATATTATAAAACTAGAGGGATCAATGTGATGATTCTTTAAAATACAGAATCTTAACTATATTTTACCCCCCAACAAAACTTCTCTCTGTGAAAGGACACTCCGTAGTAAAATAATGTTTTTTAGCACACAGAGAGGCCTGACACATTATTACCAGTAGCCGAGTGAGAGAGAAACAGTTCTAGAGAGAGAAAGAGGGAGAGAGTTTGATTTTTGAATGTGATTGTTATTAGTATATTTGTCATGCTCTCTTGTGTCTGCTAGTGTATACATTCAAACTTGACCTGCTAGTTTCTTAGATTCTTCCTTTTCTTTTATTTTCTTACAATGATTTCGACCGTTTGTGTCAGTTTCTGTATTTTCAAACAAAAGCAGCTTCTGGGCATTCCTCATTCTCAGTGAGTGAGAGTGGGATTCCTTTGCTTTTGAAGATCAAACTGGTTTTAATTGTTCATTCTGGAGGCACTACTCAATTCTAGCTTGCACGAAGTTTGAGTCTTGAAGGCAAAGTTGTTGTTCCTCCTAGCGAGTTTCTGGTTTCAATCGAGAGAGAAACAGCTCTGGTTTCGATAAAGTTTGAGTCTTGAAGACAAGAGTTGTGAGTTATTGAACTTTAGAAGCAGTTCAGGTTTCAACTGAGAGAGAAAAGGGGAGAGAAGTTGAAGATCAAGCTATACAGCTGGTTGTTGCTTTCTGGAGAGATGACAAATTCTGATTCCTGAGGCGTAAAGGTTGGTTCTTGGAGTTGATTTCTTTTGCTTTTTATGATCCTATTTGGAAAAAAGAAGTGATCTTTTTCCCCTTTTGCTTTCCCCCCCCTTCTTATTGGGTTCTCTTATCTGGTTTTTGAAGATCAGTCAGTTCACATAATTAATGGTTCCATTCTCTTACTGTATCATTTTCTTCTCGTAGAGACAGGAGTGGCTTTGAATTGTGGAGGTCTTTGAATGTCGAGGAAGGTCAAATCTAATTGAGGTATATTTATTTTGCATTTATTGATTTGAATTCTTTTTCAAAATAAAAATGAACTTGTAGTGGGGCTGGTGTATTGAATCAATCTTGAAGAATTTAAATACACCTTATGTATATTACAAATGTAGATAGAGACTTGTAACTTCTCTTCAAAGGAAAGTCTCTCTCTCTCTCTCTCTGAACCAGCTAGCTCTCTATTTACGGGGATAAAAATGGCAATACACAGCCTAGAATCCAACTTTTTATCCAAAAATGAAATCTTGACCATTGGATATCAATCAAGATCACCTTAACAAAGCTTAGAAGATAAATCTGATACCCATGTTCTACCTTCTTCATGGTTGAAAAGTAAAGTTTCAGAAATTTTTTCTTTCACTTCCCATTGTACCCTTCAGCACGACGTGGGAGGAAGTGTTTGGTAATATATTAAAATGTTTTTTTAAAAAATATATATATAAATAATATTTTTTTATTTTTTAAAATTTATTTTTAATATGAACGTATCAAAACGATTTAAAAACATTAAAAAAAATTAAATTTAAAAAAAAGCATTTTTGACAAGTGCGGATGGCCCGTAGTAGTTGTCAAGCACAAGATTGTATTCGAAAGGGTGTTTTGGTATTTGCATAGTGTTATGTCTTAATAGGACGGCAATATTTTTTAGTCTTCAAAAAAGAAAGTTCTTTCAATTTCACGAGTCGATCCATAATAAATTACAACAGCTTCGTGTTTTGCTGGATATGCATTCTTTTAGGTTTAATTTTAGTTGGCATTTAATGATCACTTAAAAAGCCATGGAAATGATTTGTGGGAGCATCTTAAAGGGTACTTTGATTTGGTTGGTCAAGTCTTGTTTTCAGTTAAACAAGCTTTGTGTGATCATGCAAGATTCTCGAAGCCCTTGATGTTAGCGTATTTGATTTGTATTTGTGGTTTATTTTAAAGAACCAGTAACCTTAGTTTATAATTTATGTATGATGACTTTAACTGCCCCACTACCTTTGAATTTTCTAAGCAAATATCATTTCCTTCCTCGTTTCTTAATGCCCAGGTCCTCACTTTAAGGTTTGGTTCTCTTTGTAATTCAGTTATTGCAGCTCTGGTGGCCACTTTGATCCGTACACATTAGAAATCATGGTGGAAGATAGAGGGAAAGAAGTTGTGGTTGATATTCAGTCAGTTGAAGACTGGTTATGTCATGCACAAGAGCTTGTTCCTGTAGCCGTTGACAAGGCCAGGGAGGTTAAGGGCTTTCCTGGTAGATGGAAGATGATAATTTCCAAGTTGGAGCAGATCCCATCGCGTTTATCGGATTTGTCAAGCCACCCTTGCTTCTCCAAGAACTCTCTTTGCAAGGAGCAATTGCAGGCTGTGTCAAAAACACTCAAAGAAGCAATTGAATTGGCAATCTTATGTATGGGTGAGAATTATTGTGGTAAGCTTAGGACGCAGAGTGATCTTGATGCTTTATCTGGTAAACTGGATTTGAATTTACGAGATTGTGGACTTTTGATCAAGACTGGGGTGCTTGGCGAGGCTACTATGCCTTCAGCTGTGGCTGGCTCATCAACAGAACCTGAGGCTGCTATTCACAGCAATACAAGGGAATTGCTTGCCCGGCTTCAGATTGGGCACTTGGAGGCGAAGCATAGAGCTCTCGACACGCTTGTTGAGGTCATGAAAGAGGATGAAAAGACTGTTTTGGCTGTTATGGGGCGGAGCAACATTGCTGCTTTAGTCCAGTTGTTAACAGCAACTTCTCCTTGCATTCGAGAAAAGACTGTTACTGCAATCTGCTCACTTGCAGAATCTGGAAGCTGTGAGAATTGGCTTGTTTCAGAGGGTGTTCTGCCACCTCTCATAAGGCTTGTTGAGTCAGGCAGCACTGTGGGCAAAGAGAAGGCTACAATTTCTCTCCAGAGATTGTCAATGTCAACAGAAACAGCCAGGGCAATTGTTGGGCATGGTGGTGTTCGACCACTGATTGAGATCTGTCGAACTGGTGATTCTGTTTCACAGGCTGCAGCGGCTTGCACGTTGAAGAATATCTCAGCTGTCCCTGAGGTTCGACAAGATCTAGCTGAAGAAGGGATCGTGAAGGTAATGATCAATCTCCTAGATTGCGGGATTTTATTGGGATCAAAAGAATATGCAGCAGAATGCTTGCAGAATCTCACTGCCAGCAATGACAATCTGAAAAGAGCTGTTATTTCAGAAGGCGGAATTCGAAGTCTATTGGTATATCTTGATGGTCCACTACCCCAAGAATCTGCAGTTGGGGCATTAAGGAATTTGGTTAGCTCAATTTCTATGGAAATGCTGGTATCTTATTGTTTTCTACCCCGTTTGGTTCATGTGCTCAGGTCTGGATCACTGGGTGCCCAACAGGCTGCTGCAACTGCAATTTGCAGGGTTTGCACATCAGCAGATATGAAAAAATTGGTGGGTGAAGCTGGGTGCATCCCTCTTCTTATAAAATTGCTCGAGGCTAAATCAAACAGTGTTAGAGAGGTTTCTGCGCAAGCAATTTCGAGTTTGGTATCCCTTTCCCACAACCGAAGAGAAGTTAAAAGGGATGATAAAAGTGTGCCAAATCTAGTGCAATTGCTTGATCCAAGTCCACAGAACACTGCAAAGAAATATGCTGTAGCGTCCCTTGCATCACTCGCTTCGAGTAAGAAACGTAAGAGGTTGATGATTTCATATGGAGCGATTGGATATCTCAAGAAGCTTACTGAGATGGACATCCCTGGCGCTAAAAAGCTACTCGAGCGATTAGAAAAAAGGAAATTAAGAAGTTTGTTCGGTAAGAAATAGAGAGACGAAAATCTACTTTTGTATGACAAGTTCTCTTCCCTTTTCCTTCATGTATTCACCGTTTAATTCTCTGTACTAAACAAAGTAGTCAATGACAAGCTGAGAGCACTCAAAAGTGTGCTAATCTATGCAATCGATGTTCTATTTATAAAAATACATAAGAAACCTCTTATGCGGTTATGCTTCTTTTATTCTTCTTCTAGCTTCCATATTTCGCACGCAGACAGCACTGCAGCCATCATATTTCCGGCCCCATTTCTTTCTGTTACTCAACTTCTCTTTATGTTTGGATAGATCAAAGATCTTCATGCCATAGGCAGACCATTGTAGCTGTCATATTTTAGTTGTGGAAGGAATGGAAGATGTTCCAACCGGTGATTTAAGCCTCTGCAAGGCAACGCAGCTGATCAGCTTCAGGGTTCTTCGTTGAAGTCTCTCTTGGGCTGCCATCCACAACTGGGGGTGTCAAAGATTCCCACAAAGAAAACATTGTCGTCTTCAATAGTTAGGAAATGATTGTGCCCCAACTAGTGTGCTTGATGCACAGTGCTGTTAAGACTAATAAGCAGAACCACTCATTGATGCTTCAAATTTGCTGTCAAGGCCCTGTTGCGCCAGAAAGAAACCTCAATCATTTCAATCGTCCATGAAGCAAAAAGGCGAGGCCTTCCTTTTTGTTTTTTGTGATTTAAATTTGTATCCACAAGCTAATCCCAGAAGATAAACGCAGCCAAAGATCCCACCTTTCGAAAAAAATCCCCGTACTTCATTTATGTTAGCTGTGCACCTGTAAAATTGAAGATATAAATGCGACCTTACCAAGATATGTTGTCGGTTGTAGACTTCAAAAGAAGATTAAAGCACTGATGTCCTAGCCCCACCACCGTGGTACCTTTTTACCCTTCAGCGTCCGTCGTTTAAAATGAATGGGCAGCAGCTAACATGTGATGTCTTCGGGATTGCGTGAGAGTACGCGCGGTAATTTTTTTTTAAAATATATTAAAATAATATTTTTTGTTTTTTATTTTTTTTATATTAGTATATTAAAATAATATATAAAAATAAATTTAAATCTTTATAAAACACTACATAGAACACATTCCCAAACACTATCGTCCTTACTCTACCTCTAGTTTAATTTGCAAGCCGGTAAGAAAAATAATTACATGGGAAAAATGTAGTTCTCCGAATATAAATATTTAATTTCTTTAATATATAAATATGGTAAAAACCTGAGATTCAGTGGGCTTAGCTCCCTACCGACCACTGTCACCAAAATTATATAAAGCAGCCCAACTAAGATTCAGTGGGCTTATGTATTGCCCACAAAGTTTGGAACTTCTTGGGCTCACCCTGTTGCTAAAGGGCAAAATAAAAATAAAAATAAAAATAAAAATTCAAGGCTAACTTTATCGTTGCGGGATCATGGATTTTAGTAGAGATGAAGATTTGAGTTGAAATCAATAGATATTAATCCGGATTTGATTTGAATGTATAGATAAAGGATGAATATTATTAAATTTAATTTAAAATTTATTCGAAACTAATTTAAAATATATATTTATATTATATAACTATATTTTAAAAAAATAAGATTTATTAATACAACATGATTGATATATATTTTTAATATTAATAGAAAACAACTTATAATATTTATTATTTTGTTATTTAATAAAATCATACATGCTTTAAAAATATATATATATATATATATATATATATATATATATTAATTATTTTATTTTTTATTGAATAATAAATTATACACTAGAATCGATAAATATTTTTTTTTTCTTCTGATAAATAAAAAATTATGATATAGCCCGTAATTCCTTGTTTTTAGTCAGATCACAGCCCCCTCCGATCTTATCATTACCCAGCAATTACCATATTGGGCTGCGTGCAAAGCCACCGCACTGTCTAAAATCAGCCTACCTATACACATCATCATCGGTCTTCACACAAAATATTTCACTTAATGACACGTACATGTGATCAGAGCCGTAGATGTTGGATAAACCAATTTGAGAGATGGCTCGAACTTCATGCAGAGACAAGGAAGTGAATAATAAGGAGCCCAACAAATTAATTTTGTATTTTAGTCCTGGGAGAGAGCGCACCAAACATGGCCTTGTCATGGTCTATCATTAACTGATATATAGAAACTTAAAAAACACTGGTTGCAGCGCATTTGCCAATTCTATCTCTTTAAGAACAAAGTCCCAATGCTTTTGTAGAGAGAGACGGCTAAGGAGAGATTGTGAATTTCGAGGCCATATCCATCTGGGCACTCCCTTCGGTATTACACGCACACACGCTCTCTCTCTCTTCTCTTTCTCCTTAGAAATAGTGAATTTGCGAACCCCCTGTGTTTGATTCTTGATCTGTGCTTTTTCTGTGGTCAAGCTTTGGTCTTTATTTATTAGAGCATGTTCATGTTCGTTTCTACTTAGTTATTTTAATCATTGCAACTTTATTGCTGATGACTTTGAGGTTGCTATCTGTCTTAACTTTTATTTGGGTGTTCTAAAGTTGATTTCTTTTTGTTGCATTCTTGATGTGAATCACTGATTGTCAGGTTCAAAAGCAAATATTGTTTCTTTCTTTGGCTTCTACTGTTGTTGTCCTTTTTCTTCTTTTTTTATATGGGCTCAGCTAGATATAATATTTTTGTTTAATCAGGTCAGTAACATTATTTCAGGCTTGAATTCTTATTGACCGTTTTCTTTTTTATTATTTTTCTCTATACTAGGAAGGCCAAAGGCATACAATCTTTGAATTCACTAGATTCTTAGAATCTTCAATTTCTAAAGAGTTTGGGAACCTGGTCAGTTTTAAATTGAGAATTGTTTCATTAAGAGTTATGTGTGTTTGGTGTTAAAGAAACTATGACAGAAACTAGTGATAGTCTACTGGAATTGTTTTTTTTGCTGTTAAAGAAGATTGCATGGGTTGCTTGTCTATGATATATCAAAGTAAAGTTTGAGGTGCTATAAGTATACGCCTCAATTGCTCTCTATTGTGCGGATTAGGTTTAAAAGATTTCGTTTTGAAATTATAGTCAAGGAATGAGTGTTCCTAATCTGATAACTGCTATGATTTTTATCTTATGTTTATTGGATTTAGACAATTTATTATAGCTCTACTTTGTTGAATTTGTTAAAAGATTGTTTAGAGGACATTTTTTTTTGTAACAAACAGCCATTGGCACAATCGAAGAAAGGACCCCGAGAATTTCTTTCCATAGAGATGATTTTTCTGAGTTTTGTTTTTGCATTTCTCTTCATTTTTTCATGATGGAATGTTTGCTTTGTCCATGTTTAATTATGTTAAACTCTATTACTTCTTGAGTTCCAAGGATAGGTCATTAATTGATTTTGCAGGTTTGATCAAGATAAAAGATGAGTACACTCGATGCAACTAGAGCAGAACTTGCTCTTATAGTTCTGTATCTGAATAAGGCTGAAGCCAGGGACAAGATTTGCCGGGCAATTCAATATGGTTCAAAATTCTTGAGCGATGGACAGCCTGGTACTGCCCAAAATGTTGACAAATCAACCAGCTTAGCTCGGAAAGTTTTTCGTCTTTTTAAGGTAGAGTTATATGATATAACATTAGATAAGGTTAAGTGGAATTACATCTGGCTTTGTTTATATCCCTTCAAATCTAGGAAATGTAGAACTTTTTCCTGTCTTTCTTTCTGTAACCAAAAACATGTATAATTGTTCAGTAAATGGAAGCCGAAAAGGTACTTTAAATTGGTTGTCCATTTTTGTTCCTAGAAAGAACTAGTGGAATGAATGAAAATGCTGAAGGACCTACATTTGGCAGTGTTTCATGTGGTCATTCTATGAAGAGGAATGAAAGCTATTCTTCTTGTATTTATGATTTGGCAAATTTTACCATATGCTTCTTGATCTTGTCCAATTGCAGTTTGTCAATGACCTGCATGGTCTTATTAGTCCAGTTTCTCAAGGGACCCCCTTGCCTCTCGTTTTATTGGGAAAGGTAAGAATGATTTGTTAATAAAATGTTTTTGTTACAGTATCACTGTCTTCATGGTGGTGACTTTAACAATTGGATGCTTATTTCAGTCAAAAAATGCGTTGTTGTCGACTTTCTTGTTTCTTGATCAAATTGTTTGGCTTGGAAGAAGTGGCATTTACAAGGTATGAAATGCTCCACTCTATTTAATCTTTTAATGTTTCAGAATGAAATTATATGAGAAGCATTAGTTAGAAACCTGAGAAGTCTTGATATTTACAGAACAAAGAACGTGTTGACCTAATTGGCCGAATATCCCTTTTCTGTTGGATGGGATCCTCAATTTGTACTACTTTGGTTGAGGTTTGTAGCTTTTCACTTCCTTTTCTTCTCTTGGAAATTGAGGGAATGAGCGCCTTTTTGCAAGCTGAAGATGATTTCTATGACATCTTCCACCATTTCCACATCAGGTTGGGGAGCTTGGGAGGCTTTCTGTGTCAATGAAGAAGTTAGAGAAGGAGCTTAAGGATGGTGAAAAACATCATGTATGTACATCATTGTCGTATCAGGCTGATTGTTTAAATGCTTTCATGTAATAAGGCATTCTTATTGGTGGTCCTTTTTGAGCACAGAATGAGCAATACCGTGCCAAACTTAAAAAATCAAATGAAAGGTCTCTAGCCCTTGTCAAATCAGCCATGGACATTGTAGTTGCTGTTGGGCTACTTCAATTGGCACCCAAGAAAGTCACTCCTCGTGTTACAGGAGCTTTTGGAGTTGTTACCTCTCTAATCTCTTGCTACCAGGTATCCATTCTTCTCATGCACTGTTTTCATTGGTAACCGGGAAATCATCAGTATATTACTTTACTTTTTTGAGATTGGCTATGGATTGCCCACTAAAGCATATCTCCTGCCCAATCCAAGATTCAATTTCGGCTCTTCACCCCCTTTGCTTCCTCCCATTGCATCTCCAAATAGTGTCAGTGTAAATTTGATGCTTTTAGTTTTTATAGAGTACATTTTGCTATTACTGAACAACCAAAAAAAAACTGCTTTGCTTTTCATAAACTATATTTAATTGGCATTTTTTAAGTTAATTATTTGTTTGGTCATCATTTCAACATAGTAAACTGTTTTGATAGCACACATCAAATATTTTCTTTAAAACAACATCTTGCCCTGACGTATGATGAGAGGCGGTGATATTGGCAATCAAACCAGTTCTAACCAAATGAGGGAGAAGGGTGCTGTGATGTGTGAGTGCGCTCATCTGAGTATTTGAGTGTCTGAGTGATAGGGACAGTTTTACCATGAATGTGCATGCATTGTATGAAGCACTGCTGGGTTGAACTTGCTTTATTTGGATTTTGTTTTTTAAAATTGAAGTTCCCCGAAGTTTTGGTTGGTGATGCGCGCGCTCTTTACTGATGGATATTCTTTCTGCCATGCAGTTGCTTCCATCACCACAAAAGCCAAAGACAAATTGAAGACACGAGCCTGTTCTGCTCAAGAAGTCAAAAATGTCATCTCAATAATTATTTGAACTTTGTGATAAACCCGTGTTGGTGTAAAGCTTTTTAGCTTCTTGCCATCTTGTGGGTGACCTGGAAGGTTATTTACCTATCTAGTTCTCTATTATTCAGCACCCTTGTTAGTCACAATTCACAGTCCATTACAATCTATCTTGCAGTAGTAATGATAATTCAGCGAATGTAATCTGGTTAGTATTTTACTCTACAATCATATCCGGCCAGCTGACCTGCTAATGTTTGTCTTGGGGAGGGCTCTACACTAAACTAATCACAGATTTGCACATATGCCTAAAGTAGGGTGGCATTTTTTTGGCTTTTCCACATGCGTGCATAATTCTCGTATAAATGATTATGTTCAAGTCAACCTACCTGGCCAAACATCATCATCTAAGCTCGGTGGTATACATTTTATGTTTTGTTTCTGCTTACTTGGGTGTTTGGTTTTGTTGATGAGGTATTTGTTTCTCGTTATTTTTGTTAGATTGTCCCCTTCTCCATCAGTTAAGATGCTATTATAAATCCTCCATTTTTTTTGTCACCTAAAGAGGGGTTTTTTTTTTTTTTTTTATCGTTGGAAGTTTTGCGAGCATTGAAATTGTTGCCGGAAAAAAACCACAGGCCCGCTAAGCTAGCAAAATTTGCCTCTTTCTTAAAAGAGATCAGCCATTTTAAAGAGTGCTTGGCAATATAGTAATGATTGCTTTTTAAATATTTTTTTGTACTGAAATGATATTTTTTTATTTTTAAAAAATTATTTTTAACATCAGCAAATCAAAACAAAACGATCCAAAACATACAAATCATATTAAATTTTAATATTAAAATATTAAAATTTTTTGGAAACGCGGTTTACACCAGTTACCAAATATATTCTTAGTTTTTTTTTTTTTTTCATTTTAACCCCTCTTTTTTTTTTTTTTTTTGGGGGGGGTGGGGGGGGGGGGGGGGGTTGGGGGTGTGTTTTA
>Ga0307510_10000609_pt1 | contig 36222 bp, 41 predicted proteins | sample 12_EM_MG_FD_207224 | JGI IMG/M metagenome (GOLD analysis project Ga0307510, IMG submission 207224) | Populus trichocarpa ectomycorrhiza microbial communities from riparian zone in the Pacific Northwest, United States - 12_EM | ecosystem: Host-associated > Plants > Roots > Unclassified | place...
GATTAAGTTCCACTTCATCCTTTTACCCCCGTTATTGTGCTAAGGGTTAGCAGCCCCTTGCGACTACGCTTTGCCGCCTCTTGCATTATTACGCACGTCGCGTCTTAAGGTTCTTGAACCTTAACACCATTCCCCATCAAATCCAAAGTCTGGTTAGAAGGAACAAATCTACGACTCCCAAGTAATATCATACCCAAGTTATCGCCAAGGAGATACGGACCTTTCGAGGTAGTCTCCCAAGTATCCAAAGTCGCATACAAAATCAAACTGCCACCTACTTGGAAGATCCATGACGTCTTCCATGCATCCTTGCTCACGCCATACAAAGAAACCAATCAACATGGACCCAACTTCCTGGAACCGCCACCTGACATTCTAGAAGGCGAACCAGAATGGGAAGTCGAGCAAATCCTCAAAGAATGACTATTCGGTCATTGGAAGAAGAAGCAATACCTTGTATGCTGGAAAGGGTACTCGCCAGCTCATGATTCCTGGGTTAACTCCGAGGATCTCCATGCTCTGGAGTTACTAGCAGACTTTGAAAGTCAACCAAGCAGTATAAGAACCCTCAGAATCTCAGATGACACTCTCTATCCCCAACTCCCATGTCTTCAGTCAACCACGAACTCCCCAGCACAGGCTTCGCCACCTCTACTGTCTTCACCTTGGGCACCGACAATGGAATCATCCTCATCCGCATGCATACCGACAACAATCAGCTCTACTTCTTTGGGACCTTCATCCAACATGGACACTTTGACATCCAATTCCACTGGACCACTTGGCGACCAAGAGAAACCCTTGACACCATCAACATCAACCACAAAGCAGTCATGGTCCCAGTTGATAATGAAGAGCCTATCCTCAGGATTCCAGTCGAATATGAGAGACTCCCATTTGCTCCCCATCCCCCTCAGTATCATCCCTGAAGCCCCACAGTCCACATCGTCCCAGTTGATGGAACTAGTGACAGCAGCAGTAGCGAAACAACCACTACCACCCAGGAAGCGGAAAACATTCCACTTCACGTCACCAACCCCAACCCCATTATCCCCACAGAAGAAATCGAAGATGACAACCAGTCCAAAACATACACCAACACCAGACTCCTTCCCCCAGACCACCTCCTCCACATCGCTCAAGAAGAAGCGTGAGGAATGTATCAAAGCCATGGTTTGACTCAGCAACAAGTGGACCCTCCTTAATAACAAGTTCAAGAACACCTCCGTCGCCAGGATGTTCAGAAAGAAAGATAGCAATACCACTCTTTACCTCTATCATTTCCATCGACGACTCTACAACATGGTCACCAAAGAAATTATCCTAACAATTGCAAAAGAAAGAAATCTCAAACAAAGGACCATCCTCCCTTTCGGCACGCTCTCCCCTTACTATCACATCCTGAAGGATCAAACATTCCTCGAAGGACTCCAAACATTACTCAAAGGTCGTAAGATAATTATGAGGAGCAAGTCACCATCACCTGTATTCATACCCAGTCCAAGTCCCTCCAGAACAGGAGGATCTACCATCATTATCCCAGAACCACTACCATCAGTCCTGGCTACCGCACCACCACCCCACGTTGGACCCATACCAGTTATTCGATCGTTTATCCATCCATCGTCATCCCTACCTAAAGAGGTCGTACCCTTACCACCAGTCGTACCAAGAGTACTATCGCCACCCATTGTGGACCCATCGCCATTTGCACCGATACTAGCTCCTCCTAGTCCACCACTTGAAGAACTACCCCGCACCTCATCACCACCTCTTCGTGTCATAACACCACCACTCCCCTTAATCCCTTGGGGGTTACATCGACAACAGTACTCGTCAATGGAACAATATGAACCACCACCCATGAACATCGATGACCCCATTGACATCCCATTACCCCAGTCACTTACTCTGTCACCACCACAAAGGGAAGCCACACCTGTTATTCCAGCCCCATGGAATAGGTCACCAACACCCGAAGAAATCCCATTACCCCCAATCAGAAAAACTGTACCATCTTCACTCGACCTCATTCCCCTTCTGTGGGACATTCCACCTTTTCCAAGAATCACCCCACCGTCGTCAACCCCAGTTGCATCATCATCGCAACTTCCTCCCAAACCAACTGTGCTGTCAGAATTCCCCCTCATCGTTTCAATGACACCCAGCCGTACTAAACCCCTATTACCCAAGCATCCACTCACTAAGGAATTACCGACTCACGAACCAACCCCATCGGAGTGGAGAGAAACCAGATACATTCCACACACAGGGAAACGAAAAGAACTCTCACCGGAAATAGAACCTTCATCATCTAAGGAAGTCCCACCTCATCATCCACCACGACCCGCACCCATTCGTACTACCCCCTTATTTGAGAAACATGAAGAGTTCACCCGAGAAGGAGGACCATCTTGGAAGGAATCGCAACCTTCCCCCAGCACAGGAAAGCGATGGGAATCCCCACGACATATTTCCATGCCACTTAAATACGAGCACAGTGATCCAATAATGCAATGGTCAATGAGCCCTGAAGAACAACCTACCCCCCCTGAATCCCCGAAGGATATAATTCCGCCACCAGCATCACAACCTATTGCAATGTTAAAGCGTTCACCATCTTCTTCAGTAACATCAACACCCTCTAGCTTTGGACTTGGCAAGCTCTATCGAACTCCAGTCCAAACTATTATTGAACTCGAAGACGAAATCCTGGAGGAAGGCGAAACAACTGATTCCGATTCATCAATGGAAGAAGGACAAATTGCAGATACAAGGGAATCCACTCCAGATAGCATGGACATTGGAATACCTCGTGTTCCCTCCGACTGGATACAACCCTCTTCACCCTAGGTCGTGTGGTAATGACCACTCTAGGAAGGGCGTCATGTTATGATCCTGGACCCCACCCCCTTATTTTCCACCATTTTCCACCCATTTACTTTGCGCTCTTGGTCACTTGTTCCCCACTTGTTCCCTTACGTGCCGCTCGGACCACCACCAAATCACTTGACAAGTCACCTGATGGATCACCTGACCATTCCGCAGTCAACTATCACATGCCATCACTCCACAGTCCGCAGCACTCCGCAGTATCACCATTTATCCCTTTACGGATTGCCAGCTCATGATGGGCTATTCTTAGACTGCCAGCTCATGATGGAGCTATACTTAGAACTGCCACGTCATGATGTACCTTAGTAAATATTTCCATATTTCTCTGTGACTCCTGTGACCTGTTACTTCTCATTTGTATATAAGCGCTCGCACTTTTAGCAGTTAGGCCCTAAGCCTAACTTGGTTTTCAATCCAAGACTTGTAGCCTCCACCCAGGACTCTCAGAGTCAACAGCCTGAAACCTCAGTCGCTTCAATCCCCTCTTGAAGCTCTCCCCTTTCATCATCTATCAGGACACTTAGAAGTCGCCCTTATTATCAGGGACTTACTTGTTATACTGCGTAGCCAACCGGTACCAAGCTACTCACGTGATCATTGCCTCAGGAGGACAACCCACTGAGCAATCCCAGTCGTTGCCAAACCAACCCACACATATCGCATCTTTAAGGCCCTTGGACCTTAACACCAGTCCCAAACAGCATAGGACTCCTGCTGGCTCCTCCAAAAAGGCTTGCCTCATTTGGCCCAGCGCAGCCCAGGTGCAGGCAAACTGCTTAGCAGTTGCACCAGCACCAGTGTTGTCGACTGCATATACCTTTGCTTTGTCATCATTGCATACTATCATTGCATCACTCACACTCTCATTTGCCCCATAGCACAGCCCAAGTGCAGGCAAGCTGTTCAGCTGTTGCGCTAGTGCCAGCATTGTTGACCACATACACACACCTTCTTGTTGCCATCACACACCATCATTGCACCGCCCCACCTTGACAATGTGACCTCTTGCATTGCTCTCACCGCAACTACCATTATTGCTATCACCATTGCCATTGTGGCCACCACTACCAAGACACCACACAGTGACAGACACAGCCCACATGACAGCACCTTTGCCACACACACACACCTTTACTTCATTGCCATCATACACTGTCATCGCATCGCCCCGCCTTGATAATGCAACCTCTTGCATCACTCTCACCACCACTACTGTTATTACCATTGCTATCACCACTGTGGCCACCACCACCAAGGCACCACACAGCAATGGACACAGCCTACATGACAGTGCCATTGTGTGCCTTCTGGTATACAGGAATTCCAGGTGATGCTATGTGGAAGGGATCAGGCAATGGCCACCACTGCCACTCAGGATGGAGGCTAGCTTCTGGGTAGTATTATTATTCTACTTACTTGTTGAGATATCCATAGTCTACTAATTAATACAAATAATATGATATACAAATTTGATATCAATGGGGGAGATTTGGGGCATGCACACTGTTAGTGGCAGGCAATGACAAACTTGTGTTGTCAGTGGCTGCTAAGGGAGGGGCATGTGAGGAGGGCTTGATCACAAAGAACACAATGTGCTCCTTGCAAAAAAAAATAAGCTGAAGACCAAATGGGACTGATTGTGACTGACCAATGAAAAGACCAGTCAAGACCAGTCTATAGACTGTAACTGGACCACAATGGACTGGTCTTCTTAGGTTCAGTCCAGTTAATCACCTTTTCTGTATCAGTCTCAACCAGTCTTAGTCTTGGTTAACCCTAAATCAGGTCCAAAAACCGGACCAGACCGGACTTTAATACACTACCCCCATTTCTAACACCATTAAAAAATTAACATCCACATATACCTTATGCATCCAATGACTTCCCCCATTTACTCTTGTTCATACCTTACCTCACTATAATCCTGGTGCAGATTGGCACTTATCCCTTAACCCACCCACTGCCCTCACACATATCCTCCCAGAGTCTTTCCCCCCTTTTCATTTCCCCTCACACCCTTCCTCTCCAATGTGGTCTCACCCATGGGTGCATGATAATACTGCCTTTAAAATAAATTGCAACACCCAGGATGCCACCAAATTACTTATTTCCCAACCACCCCACAATACTTTTCATCTGTTTATACACATACTAACATCTACTCCCTCCCTCTTTACAGGTTCTTTGCTTGAGTGACCTTCACCTCTTGGAAAAGATCCTGCTCAAGTTGCTTTCTTTTCCAAAAATTTGAGTGGACTTCCTCTAACTAGGGGTAATCGACATCCTTTGGAGCTGGTGAAACGATCATCCTGCTCTGATAGAATGAGTGTTCAGTAGGATTATTTCCTTGCGAAGAAGTGCTCTATGACCCAGATGCAAGCGTGGACAAAATCCTATCAATATAATCCACTCCACCCTGTGCTGCAAAGCAAAAGTGAGGGAATATGGTCAAAGTATATCAAATCAATCCGCTCCATGTGCCATATTTGCAACAAAGGGATGGCAACAGGCAAGGACTCACCTCAGCTGCATGCTAAGCTCTTCCTTGACGTCAACGTCATCCTGATTGTCCCCCAACGGACTGTCTCCCCTGAAATTTGCTCTCTGGGGTGTGGCAGATCCGCGTCCCTAATCTGGGCACTATCTAGGGCTTGCGCAGATATATCTCAGTAAGCGCTCCGAAATGGCGTGCCCACACTGGTGTGCTTCATAGCATGAGTTAACCTTGGATTGAAAACACCTCAAACTTGTCGTCCCCTTCTGCGGCAAGTATGAGTTCAGCAACGGAGAGCTGATTTCAGGGAAGGTAAACTGCTGGTCATGCAGCTCTCACCTCCTTGTATTGGATTTGTAGAAGTATCTATCCTGTAATACCAGAAAGAATTTCTTGAACGAAGAAACAGATGCAGAATTCAAAACACTGCCAACAGAAAGCTTGAGCGGTGCGATACATCATCCTTCAATGTTGGTTCTATGAATGTTGACTCGAGATCTTGGACTTGGCGCATCCAGCAAGAAACAATCACATGATTGGAACCACATACCACGTGATTCATACTCCTGTTTCAATGGTAACTACGATAAGTAAATGATGAGAACCTATCCTGTGAGACCCCCACCCACCACACAACAGAAGGCCCAACTGCCCCCTCACAACCCCCTGCATTGAGAATCAACCCAACACCCTGGCAGTCCTCAGACAACCATCTCCTACCCATCATGCCTAGTCCCCATATTTCTGAACCACCATGACCTCCCTAATAAACTTGTCCTGAGAAGCTGCTGCCTAGACTGTGACTACCCACCGGTTGCCCAGTATTGTCATCTTCCAAGGAGCTGCCACATCAGCATGCACAGCTGGAGCCACTGTTGCATGACCCATCGCCCCACGGAATCCCCACCCACCAGTCATCCAATCCTGCAAGCACAACTCATCTGTGGCAAAGCCCAAGATAAACCAGTAGAATTCATTACTGCATTTTACAATGTACATCATGTAGACCTAATTCTTTCGGTGAGGGAACAATAGAATAGAGTATCCTGGCTCTACAATGGACCTGATGTTGGTGCAGCACTTGAGGTTAACATGCCGATCAAAAGGGCACATGGATGCCCTCCCAACTCCACCAACCCATAAATGCGAGGCTTTGTTTGGGAGCAAAATCTGTTCATTCGAAGGCTTATGGCTGTGCAACCCAGGCGCAAAGGCCTGTCCCTAATGTGGGTGCCCACATGTGGCCTGATCCATGGCTTGACACGCCGCTGTGAGAGGGCAAACAAGAGGGCAAGGTGCTGCCATCAGAGGGCTGGTGCAAACCAGAAGCACCACCATGAAAGGAGAACATGAAGGGACATGCCGCCACAAAAAGGAGAGTGTGAACTGATGCACTGCCATGAAAGGGAGAGCGTGAATCGATGCACCACTGCAAGGGAACCCAAATGAATGTGAACGGGGTTGGGCACAAGGCGCTGTCACAAGTGGACATGACGCAGGAGAATTGGCCGCCTTGAAAGGCACATTCCCTGAAATCTTCACCTGGCCAAACCAAAACCAGTCAGAAGATGACACCACTAGCAACAAAATTAACCATCACCTTCCTTTTTCAGCAACCACCACCTCTGCGGCAAAAATCTTTGCCAAAGAAAGTGGTAGCTTAGAGTAGGATAGAATATACAAGAGTCCAACCTTTTTTCCATTGGTCAATAGTATCGGGATAATGCATTGCGACCCCTGCCACTTGCTGTCATTGTTGAATATACTCTATGCCGCCCTGAACACAACCCTCGCCCCTCCCCTCCCCACCTCTGGCACCATGTCATACACCCCAATACAACCCTCTCTCCCTCCCCAGGGTGCGGTACACGTCACCTTTCGCTCCCCCTCTGAAACGCCGTCCCTTGCCCAACCCACATCCAACCCATCCATTGTCATGGACGTCGACAACCCGACTGCCATTGACATGGTACGCGCCCTCCTTACCACTGACTTTACGGCAGACAAAGGCAGCTGGATCTTCATTGCCTCTACCCTCCTCCGGGACATGCAGATGGGCCTCCAGAATACAGAGGACCTCCACCGTTTCAACCACCTCTCCCCCACTGACCAACACAACCTGGACTGCCTCTCACAGACCATGGGCGCCATCTTCCAATACATCACCCAGTATAACAATGCTGAATGGGTCACTTGCACCTCCTGCATCGCCTATCATCATCTCCTGGTCAATGAGACAACCTGGCAATCTCACCTCCTTGCCTGCGCACAGGACGTCAAGGCTGCCCACACCACGGCACTCAACGACACCATCCGCAATGCCCACTCCCTCATTGATGCCTGGGTTGCTGGGGAACGCACAGCAGCACACGATGCAGCCATCAACAACCTTGTGGCCAAGAACCCCAAATTCATCTCCGCACACTTAATCTCTGATGACCAAGTTGCAGAGTGGTCACGCCGCATCTGTGAGGCCATGATGGCATTTCTAAATGACACTAACACTGATGTTGCTGCATCTGCCCTCCCCCAGCCGATCTGTGACCACCTACGGGCGGAACACCAGGCCAAACTCAACCAGGCCAAATCTGATGCCTGCACTGACACCAAGAACCTCTATGATGCAGAGCTTGCTTGCTGCCAATCCACCGCTTATACCAACACAGAAGCTGCCTTCGCCATTTGGAAGTCGACCGTCTGTGAACCCAAATTCCAGGCCAAGGAGGAGGCATATCGTATCAAGAAGCTCCAGCTCCTGGATGTGGAGAAACATGCCATGACCTTCCAAGCTGATGATCTCAAGGAGCAATAGCGCCTTGCAGCTATCCAGCAGATCGTCAACCCATCCAAACCCGCTGAAGTCAGGAAGGCCGGCTGCCAGAAGAAGTGTGTGGATCCGATCAAGGACTCCTGTGCTTCCTCCTGCATGCCCTCCCGGGCCCTATCCCCGTCTCCCTTCTCTCGCGCTATGGACAAGACGCCGACAAAGGCAGATTTCGCCCCAGGTAAACAGGCTCCGACATCTGACATCCCCATGGAAGAATCAGTCAGAGACCACTTCACAATGTCACCCGTGCCTGGCACAGGTCAGACGACCAAGGATTCCATGTGGGCGCCAGCCGAAGTCCCGATGGTGCAGGATGCAGCCTTGGCCCCCCAGCCGAGCAAGTCCAGTATATGGGCCACTGTGGTGGAGCCGGCCATTGAGCCAGCCTGCCCTGACCCTGTGGACACCATGTCCCAACCCAACCTGATGTCGCAAGCGGTACTCACGCCCCCCAGTCTCAGCTACAAACCCGTAACTTCAGCATCACGTGACCATGGGAACATATCACATGACCCTACATGTGACTCATCACGTGACCCCTCCGCCTTTTATACAACATGTGACTTATCAGCACGTGACCCTGGGAACCTACGACCCTGTGACCCTGGGAAGATAACACATGACCTATCAAGGAACTGGTTATCAACAAAGGCATATGACAAGACGCACTTTGGATGCACATCTAACCCGTTGATCAACACATGGCAGATCGTGGGAACGATCAACAAGACACATCCACTAAACAATCAACGAACATGCGACGCAACTTGATCAACGAAGACGCAACTCTTTGGGGCTAGTCCCTAATCGAGATGTATAATGTAATCCGCAGTTACTGTGCACTGACTGCGCAGTCCCCCGTTACCTGTAATTGTACCTACCCTAAACTGCGTACAGACCACCCTGTATTAGTATATAAGACCTATGAATTTAGGTGAACAGTCCTTAGACTGTTCTCTTGTCAACCCCCACACTGGAGCCTTTCAAAGCTCCCTCCTTGTCAGCAGCTCGCCTCTCGACAGTCTACTCCATCCCACCTCTCCTCACCTTCTGCCTCTTCCTCCTCAACGTCTATTTGCTGCTCCTTTGGATCAGTCACCTTCAACTCCGCGCCATCGTCGAGTCTCGCTACCCATAAAGTAGTGAGTTCCTGACATTAGAACAGTCTCTTAAAGTTGAAGCTGACTGTTTGGAAGTGTCCTCACCTTCCCTCTCCGTCACCTCCTGGTCCGACCTGAATGCCATCTATCAGGAGAACTCCACCGCCGCCCTTGAGGTTATCAACAATGTCCTCAACAGTCCTCACAATACTTGGAATTACCCAAGTCCCAGAAGCCCCCAACTCCAGTATCCCCCTGTCTCTTGCACATCATCCCCTACAGTCCCCTGGTCACCTACTGCTACCTCCAGTCCCGAACTCCACTTCGAGTTCGTCATCCCGGGCTTCTCCTTCCTCGAACCCACAGGCCCTGGCCCATACAACGTCTACATCCCCCAGTCACCCCAGTACTCAACATCGTCGGCCAGCGCCGGCATTACCCTTGTTGACCCGGACACCCTCAAACCCACCCCTGTTGACCCCAATCCCTACGTTGTCCGCTCCCCATCCCCGCCCACTCCCACACCTACCCTCGAAACACTTCATGCCATTGCCAAGTTCGACCTCAAACAACTTGGAGAAGAAACCGCTGCCAAAGTCGTCCATCTCGCTCAAGCCAAGCTTGACATCCTCCTTCCCCCACTCACCCAGGACAGTTGGGCCCAGTACCAACTTACTAACAGCCTGGTTGGTCACCTCTCACTTGAGGACATCCCCATCGAGAACATCCCACCACCCATTGTTGAAGCACCTGTCGCCACCATTGCTTCCCCCACTCCACTGTCACCCGCTCCTTGACCTCTCCCCCTATTCTATCCTACGGTCAACGTCACCCCCTTTGAGTACCTCTTTGCTGCCCCGCCTTGCCTCCCTGCCGACGGTTACCCTCACCAGTACGCCGTCCACTATGAGCAGGACCATCATATCTGGTTCTCATCCGAAGAGCTTGTCAACAGCCGGTTCCTCAACTACATTCCCTGGGCCCAAGGCCTTGATACCACTGCACCTCCGTACTTTGTCACCCCATTCCATGCCAATGCCCACCACTCCATCCACATCCACTCCAACGGCACGCTCCCCCCAGTCCACATCTGTGCCAAAGTAGGCAAGCACCCGTGGTCCCTCCACTTCCCATTCGGTTATATCGAGACCACCTTTTTGGACTCAATTAAGTTTGTCTTTTCTCAATTCCCTCCCCTTTGGCTTGCTCATTTTGAAGGAGCCCTCATTCCCCTTGTCGCATACAACTTTTTAGACAGTCGTATAGCTATTCTCTGCGGTCACTTACATTTCACTGAGCAGGGAATTCTTTTTGTTAACCAGAGCACGCGAATCATGGACTTATTGCGTATGGACCCCCAGTTCTCTTGTTTCGTACCTACACCTCGGGTCCCTACTAAGCCTTTTGATTTCATTACACCCCCCTCCAAGAACCCTTTGTAATACTTTTAAGTAAGTTACAAAGGACTTATTTGGTGTAAATAAATCAAAGGTTTTTAACTTGATGTTCATCTGTTTGTCTTAAGTGGAAAATTTTCGTGAAGAAATCTTAAGACAAACTTACTCAAGAATCACCAATCTCCAGGAACAAGTCCAACTTACGTATTGGAGTGAACATCACTTGGTCCCTCAAGACTTATTGGACATCCTTCCCTTTGGTTGTCTTTTTAGTGCTCAATGCTTTTATCACTACATCGACTTTCAATTGGTTGATATCCTTAATGCAGCATGACATTGCACTGCCTACTGGTTACTCTCTGGCACTCATAACTTCGACCAATCCCCGGCCACCCAGATCTCTTTATTCTATGACGAAACCTTCCTCTGGCATTACTTTGTCCCCTCGGTCCAGTCGGAAATTATCACACAGATCCAAGCCAGACACAGAATTAGATTTCTATCTAGATTTTTCATGTCGGAAACCAAAGTTGAAGTGGAATTTAACAAAATTCAACTACAGACAATCCAAAGTGGAGATTTTACTTCAACAGGATTATATCAGTTCATCTACAGTGACGAACGAACCCTCACATACCATTGGAACAACCATGTCTGGACCACAGATCTCACTACCCCACATACCAGCCTTATCAATCCCCCTTCCCATTTTACCCTCCCCATTACCCAGCCAAATACCCAGGGAAGAGACACCAAATACCTGGAACGTTTCCAGCGTATCCTCTTGGAACCAGATCTTCTCACACTCAATTCATCCTATCACGACAGTGTGGACAGTTCTTTACCCCCCACTCTGGTTGGTACCCCTGAATCCAGTCCCCCAAGCACACCTGAGTCAGTATATCAGCGTGCCCAAGAGATCACCTTTTCAAACAACCACCTGGATCTTTGTTTCTGCGGAATCGACCTTTGTCATTGTGATAGCCGTCACCCCAGAACCCCACCCACCCCACTTGGAATCCACCTCTAGGACCCCCGATTCTTCAGAGCAGGACCTGTAGAAGGTCTCCACTACAATTGACAATCTGGCCAGTCCACATAATAGGAGAAATCACTCAGCCCCAGCCCAGGAACAAGGACGTTTTATACCCTCTAACGAAAGAGGAAGACCCAGACTGCGTAGAACCCAGAACTTCATAGACTGAAGACCCCAGCACGTCCCGTCCCCCCAAATTTATAGACAACCTACTCCACCCCCGAATCCATTCACAGTACCAGTAACCCACCACCTTCAGGAAGTCCTACAAGGACCACACAATGCGTTACCAAGGATCGAACAACCACTACCCCCTACTCCCCACAGTCACCACACCAGTGTCTCCGGAAACTCCGATTTAATTGGAGCCACTTCACAAATCTACTTGCCAGAAGTCATTTACCTAGGCGTCACTGCTCCTACAAGAAATCGCACAGAACTCCATATTTTCAAGCAACATTGTTTGTTTCTTCTACAGAATCGTACTGAGAAACACATTAGCCATCCCTTGACAGAGTTAAAAACTATCACTCCACATATCGGGGCCTTTAATAAATTCTTTTGGAAATACCGTACTTTGATCACAATCAACGGTATTCTAGAAGACTACAGAGGCATTACCTATCACAGTGATACTAGAACTCCTTGTCTGGTTAAAGTGTGTACGATTTTCTATAGTTGGGATAACCCCAGTTATACAGTCACCCTTGCATGAGTTCTTGGGAAGAAATTCTTGAAAACTTTCCAGAGGAGAATCACTCTGAACTTACTAAAGACGAACAAGTATACATACCAGTCTATGCCACTCAAGCTTTTGTGGCAGATTACAAAGACACTAGGTGTCTCTTCGCCCTCTTCCAAACTTCACCTATTTGGTGTAAAGGAGTAGGAACTACCTGGAAATTTACTTCAAACAACACAGACCTTGTTAGAAGAAAGTTTCGATTCCTGGTCCAACATCTTGACGAAGTTGAAAACTTCAATTTTATACAACAAACCGCCACCTATAATGGCAAACAGATCAAGTGGGATACTCTATATCCCGAGTGGAAGTACCTCAACAATTGGAAAGTACATTTCCAAAGTCCTAGCACTTCTGAAGCAGAAGAAACAAAGCCTTCTATCCCCAGAGAATTCGAACCAGAGGAAGGCAATAAATCCAAAGAATCGGATCACAACAACTCAGACAAGGAATCTATTCACAGTAAATCATCCACCAACAAGGACACACTCAACGTTAGCAACTTACTACAAGAAGCTGAAACAAGGATCATTGCTACCATCCAGAAACTCACCAGTCGTCCCAGTACCCCAAGTCCCCAAGCGACCCCATCCCACCCAACAAGTACACTTCCTGGAAGCTCCAAACTTTCAATACCAGAAGAAAGTTCATTTCCTACTTCATCCGGATCTAAAGGCAAAGCCAAAGAAGAACCATTACCCCAGACCTTTGCCAGCTCTTCGAGATCCTCGCAAACCACTCCAGTACCCACCACAACCCAGTCGCAGACACCACCAGTACCGAAAGGAAACCCCAAGGGAATACCACGGCAGGTCCCTCCTCACCGATCGCGTTTGGGAAGAACAGGCCCACCACAAAGACCACCTAGTCCCCCAGCACCACCTCCACCACCCGTCCTCATGGCAGGAAATGTCCCAACTCCCAAACTCTTGGGAAGTACCCCTGATCCCTATGATGGGAACCCAACAAAGGCCCAAGCCTTTTGGAACATGTTGGCCAACTATTATACAATGAATTCCGCAGTCTACGATACTGATGACAAGAAAGTTCCGGCCGCACTCACGAATTTCAAAGCTGGTACTCAGGGAGGAGATTGGGCCAGCGATTATATCGCTGAGGCCTTAGCCGCCAACCCACAAGACTACGGAACTTGGGACCAATTCCGGATTGCATTCAAGAAACAATTCATCCCTCCCCAAGTCCAACAAGAAGCCATTAAAGGGATGCATGACACATATATGGGCAATCGCGAATTTAATGATTGGTACCAAGATTGGACCCAACATGCTTGGTGATCTGGTGTCAACGATAATACCAAGATGTATGCATTTAGACGATGCATTAACCCAGCACTCCAACAGAAGCTAGTAGCTCTGTCATCCCAGCCTGCTATACTCCCAGATCTTGTCGACAAAGCTCAAGATCTGGATCGTTCCTTCCATATGTTTGCACCACGATCCTATACACCCTCTACTGGAGGACGCGGAAGAGGTCATTTCACCCCTTGAATTCAAGCAATTGAAGAAGAAGAACCCACCACAGAAATCAATGCGATATGCGGTCGTGGCCAATTTTGAGGACGCGGCTGTGGATCCTCGTTCCGTTGAGGAAAGCTCTCCCCTGAAGAAAGGGAACGTCGCTTCAAAGAGAAACTCTGCATGTACTGTGGCAAACTAGGACACATTGCTACCAATTGCAACTTAGGCAAATGCCCTGGGACCTTATTACGCCAAATGGATTCCATCCCAGACGATAGCATGGATAAAATGAGTATCCATGATAGTGTGGAAGCAAACAAGCTGTCCACCAACTACTTCGCACCCATTGACATGGACGTCACCCTCAAGACCCTATCCATCTTCAATATGGATCCCCAGGACATTGATGTATCCCACATCAATCACTTGTCTTTTTAGCTCACTCTCCTGTTGTATCATCAGTGAGAGTTGTACCACCATCCCGTTGTAATTTTAGAAACCTCCGAAATCTCCAAGTTCCCAAGACTCCCCATGTACCAGTAGATATGATTTGAAATATACGTTCCCCGTCAATTTGGGTTAAAGTTTGAATCATATGCCACGGGAGAAAAATCGATGCCCATGCAATACTTGACAGTGGAGCCGAAGGCATCTACTGCAATATCTTGTTTATCAATATACACAAGATCCCCACGACTACCTTGACAAAACCCATTTTTCCACAAAACGTCGACGGTACCCTGAACAAACAAGGACCAATCCGCCATACTGCCATCCTGCAAATGGAGATGGGCGAAGAACACAAAGAAACCATGGAAATGGCTGTGACCAATATTGGATGGCACGATATACTTCTAGGAACTGACTGGTTCAGGGCACACAACCCCCAGATTGACTGGGCAAAGAACAAACTATGTCTCGATAATTGCCCCACCTCTTGTTACCCAAATTATCCTGATGAAACATCACACTTGGCACACCTCCTTCCAACTGAAGACTTGGAAACACACTACAATGACCTCCTCGAATCAAAGTATCAAGGCATAGACCCTACACAATGCATTATAGCCCACCTCCATGGGGAATACAAAGACATGATACAACCATGTGAATCGGTAGTCTCACCCACGATGTCACCCCCCAAGAAAAGCATAGTTGTGTCGCAGCACAATATGGCTAAATACGAACCGGTGGTTATGCCCACAGTGTTGATTACACAAAGAACCGGACCGGTGGTTACATCCACGGTGCCCTCCATATCGGGAACTCACTACTTTATGGGTAGCGAGACTCAACGACGGCGCGGAGTTGAAGGTGACTGATCCAAAGGAGCAGCAAAGAGACATTGAGGAGGAAGAGACAGAAGGCAAGGAGAGGCGGGATGGAGTAGACTGTTGGCGACAAGGGGCAAGCTGCTGACGATGAGGGAGCTTTGAAGGGCTCCAGTGTGGGGGTTGACAAGAGAACAGTCTAAGGACTGTTCACCTAAATTCGTAGGTCTTATATACTAATACAGGGTGGTCTGTGCGCAGTTTAGGGTAGGTACAATTACAGGTAACAGGGGACTGCACAATCAATGTGCAGTAACTGTGGATTACATTATACATCTCGATTAGGGACTAGCCCCAACGAGTCGCATCTTCGTTGATCGAGTCGCATCGCATGTTCGTTGATTGTTTAGTGGACACGTCTTGTTGATCATTCCCACGATCTGCCATGTGTTGATCAACGGGTTAGATGCGCATCCAAAGCGTGTCTTGTCATGTGACATTGTTGATGACCAGTTCCTTGATAGGTCATATGTTATCTTCCCAGGGTCACGGGGTCATAGGTTCCCAGGGTCACGTGCTGATAAGTCATGCGATATACGAATGGTGGAGGGGTCACGTGATGAGTCACGTGTATGGTCATGTGATATGTTCCCATGGTCACATGATGCTGGAGTTATGGGTTTGTAGCTGAGACTGGGGGGCACGAGTACCGCTCACAACAGTATCCCCTCTTTAGGATCTCCTTGCGCCTGCAAGGCTCGTATGCATATCCCCTCTTTAGGGTGAGTACAGGCGTGGAATTCCACAAGTAATTCTTTGGCATGGGTGAGTTCTCCGGCTGGAATCCATGAATTGTCTGCGTCAGTGTAGCCTTTCCAATGGATGAAGTACTATGTGCTCTTGCGATTTCTTGTGGGACGTGCTGCAAGGATCTTGTCGATTTCGTAATGTCCTTCTTCTCCTCCAACAATTTCTGGAGGGGGTCGCTCGAAATTGGGTCCATGTGCTTTGTGTTTCGTGGTAGGGTTTCAGCAATGAGTTATGGAATACAGGGTGAACCCTTATGGTCTTGGGTAATTGCAACTTGCAATTTGTGGGTGAAGCCCATATGACCTTGAAAGGTCCATATCTTCGTGGAGCGAGTTTCGCTTTCGGGTGTGTCATTTGTAGGTTGGTGGCTTCCAAGAGTACTAGGTCGTCTTTGTGAAACATGTAGGATAGTTCTTCGGGTCCTCCACTTCGCATTTCTTTAGCTGCAATCATGAGTGCTGCAGTGACTTCTTTGCATATTTGTTCTAAGTATTGGATGCGGTCATCCACACTTTGTAGTCTGGTCTGTAGTTGCAAGGGTGGTTTAAAGGTTGGCTGGAAGCCATACCAGACTTCGAAGGGTGATCTATGGGTGCTGCGGTGCAGTCGTGCATTGTGTGCAAATTCGATAATGGGGAGGAGTGTGGTCCAATTGTTTTGTTGGAAGTTTCCACAGATACGAAGGTATTGCTCGATAACTTGGTTAACTCATTCTGACTCACCATCACTTTGAGGGTGAAACGTGGTGGACAATTTCTGCTTGATTCCGAGCTTTCTCCATAATTCTTGTGTGACTTGTGCAGCAAATTGTGGTCCTTGATCCAAGATGATCGCCTTGGGAATGCCTGTTCTTTTCCAGACGTTATCTAGTAGTAGTTGGCTCGTTTGCTCCGCCGTGATGGTCTTGTGACAGGGGGATAGAATGATGGCTTTACTATGACAGTCAATGACTGTGAGGATGCTGTCATATCCTTGTGATACTGGGAGGTCTACAATGAAATCCATAGTGATTGTTTCCCATATCCCTTCAGGGATCTCGTTGGGCTTGATTGGTACTTTGGTTGGTGGTCGTATCTTTGTAGTTTGGCATGTGGCACATCCTTGTATATAGGCTTTGACAAATTTGGTAATGCCTGGCCACCAATATTTGTGTGAGATGAGTTCAATGGTCTTCCATTGTCCTGGGTGTCCCATTAGGTTATCATGGAATTGCTAGGTGACTCTTTGTTTGAGTTCTTCGTTCTTTGTCTTTGGAATATATATTAATCCTTTGTAAAGGATTAGGCCATCTTCGTAGTTCCATTCTTGTAATCCTTTGTTTACTTGTCTTGGGCCGCTAGTGAGGATATCTTTAAGTTTCTGGCCCATCAAGGTGTCTGTCTTTATTGCTTCTTGTATAGCTTCCTTGAGCTCTTCGTTGATTCCCGTAGGAATTGCCATATTATGTAGTGCCCGTATATGGAATTGCTCCGGCTTGAGTAGGAATTTTTCTGGTGTGAGCAAAATTGTTTCCGCATTCTTGGATGCTATCCCCTCTTTATAATCTGGACGCCTGGACAGCGCATCTGCCTTGTTAATTTTGCCAGGCTTGGGGATAATCACGTAGTCAAAAGTGCCAAGGAATAAGGACCACTGCGCTTGGCGATATGTAAGCGTTTGTTTCGTAGTGAAGTACTTGAGATTTGCGTGGTCCGAAAATATCTTTGTCTGATGGGCACTGCCCTGGAGGTAATGGCGGAAATGCTTGAGAGCATGAATGATAGCCAGGAGTTCTTTGTCGTGGATTTTGTAGTTGTGCTCGGCTGGCTGGAGGGACTTGGAGTAAAAAGTGACTGGGTGTGACCGTCCTAACGTGTCGTCTTGTTCCAGAATTGAGCCCGTGGCATAGTCGCTTGCATCGGTAATCAAGGTGAATGGTTTATCATAGTCCGGTAGGATTAAGACCAGTGTGGAGGTGAGTGCGTGCTGTAACGCAGTAAATGCGGTTTCTTGTGAGTGGGTCCATGCCTATGGTGTATCCTTCTTTGTAAGGTCGAAGAGGGGTCGTGCCAATGTGGAGTAATCTTGCACGAAACGACGGTAGAAGTTGCAAAACCCTAGAAATTGCTGTATGTCTTTGACTTTCTTGGGTTTAGGCCAGCCTTGCACTGCCTTGAGTTTCACGGGATCCATGCGTAGTTTGCCTTCGGAGATGATTAATCCTAGGTATTCAACCGATGTCTGGTTGAAAGAGCATTTGGCAGGGTGAAGGTAGAGGTCTAGCTTGAGTAAAAGTTTGAAAACTTTGTGCATCCAATAGACGAGTTCCATGATCGTGGTTGCATAGATAAGGATGTCGTCGAGGTAGACAACTACGTGTCCTTCCTTGATTAATGGACCAAATTCTATATCCATAAATGTCTGAAATGTCGCTGGTGCATTGCATAGTCTGAAGGTCATGACTGTGGATTCGTATAGTCCCATGGGTGTCTTAAAGGCCGTTTTCCATTCATCGCCTTCACGTACTCAGATATTGTTATATCCCCATCGTACGTCTAACTTGGTGAAGAATCGTGCTCCCAATAATTTGTCAACGAGTTTGGGGATCAGTGGGATTGGAGCTGCATTCTTAACTGTGATTGCATTCAAAGGTCGGTAGTCTTGTACCGGGCATAGTTTGCCATCCTTCTTGTCAATGAAAAAGAAGGAGCATGTGTGGGGTGCTTCGGATCGTTGTAGTGTGCCTCGTTTTAGGCCATCTTCAATGTATTCCTTAAGGGCAACTTTCTCAATAGGTGTAAGATGATAAACTGTGGTTTTCTTCATTTCCATGCCTGGGATGAGGTCTATCTTGTGGTCCCACAGCTGGTGCTTGGGTAGTCGCTGTGCTTCCTCATCTGAGAAGACTTTGTGATATTGACGAAATTCGGGGGGTATGTCCATGATCTTGGGTTGTTCTGCTTTGGCTAGAGTAGTCGACACCATAGTCCGTGCGACTACCGGTTCCAAGTAATTGAGGGCATGCCATGCCGCATTCATGTAAGACACTGTGGGTGTAACCATCAGTTCTGCATAGATAGTAGCGTGCCGTGACGCTGTCTTGGAAGGCACCATGGATGTAACCACCAGTCCGTATCATGGAGTAGCATGCCATGACGCATTTGTGGGAGGCACCGTGGACATAACCACCAGTTCGTATCATGGAGTAGCATGCCATGACGCATTCTTGGGAGGCACCGTGGACATAACCACCGGTCCGTTTCTTCGTGTAATCGACACTGTGGGCGTAACCACCGGTTCGTATTTAGCCATATTGTGCTGCGACGCAACTATGCTTTTCTTGGGGGGTGACATTATGGGCAAGACCACCAATTCACTTATTATGTCGTTAAATTCTCCGTGGTGATGGGCCATAATACATTGTGTTGGATCTATGCCCTGGTACTTGGATTCGAGGAGATCGTCATAGTGGGCTTCCAAGTCTTCGGTTAGAAGAAGGTGTGCAAGTTTGGATGTTTCATCCGGATAATTTGGGTAACAAGAGGTGGGGCAACGGTCGAGACGAAGGATATTCTTTGCCCAGTCTATCTGGGGGTTGTGTGCCCTGAACCAGTCAGTTCCTAGAAGTATATCATGCCGTCCAATATTGGTTACAGCCATTTCCGTGGTTTCTTTGTGTTCTTCGCCCATCTCCATTCGCAGGATGGCAGTATGGTGGATTGGTCCTTGTTTGTTCATGGTACCATCTACATTTCGAGGGTAGATAGGTCATACTAGGGTAGTTGTGGGGATCTTGTGTGCGTTGATAAACGAGATGTTGCAGTAGACACCTTCGGCTCCACTATCAAGTATTGCATGAGCATTGATTTTTCTCCCATGGCATACGATTCGAACTTTAACCCAAATTGACGGGGAATGTATATTTCGAATCATATCTACTGGTACATGGGGAGTCTTGGGAACTTGGAGATTTTGGAGATTGCTAGAGTTACAATGGGATGGTGGTACAACTCTCACTAACGATGCGACAGGAGAGTGAGCTAAAAAGACGAGTGATTGATGTGGGCCACATCAATGTCCTGAGGGTCCATATTGAAGATGGAGAGTGTCTTGAGGGCGACGTCCATGTCGACCGGTGCGATGGGTGCAAAGTAGTTGGTGGATAGCTTATTGGCTTCCACATTATCATGGATACTCATTTTATCCATGCTATCTTCCGGGGTAGAGTCCATTTGACGTAACGAGGTTCCGGGGCGTTTGCCTAAGTTGCAATTGGTAGCGATGTGTCCTGGTTTGCTGCAGTACATGCAAAGTTTCTCTTTGAAGCGGCGTTCCCTTTCTTCTAGGGAGAGCTTTCCTCGACGAAACGAGGATTCGCGACTACATCCTCAAAATTGACTGCGTCCCCGTGTCACATTTATTTCCGCAGTAGGTTCTTCTTCTTCAATGGCTCGAATTCGAGGGGTAAAACAACCTTGTCCGCGTCCTCCAGCGGAAGGCGTATAAGTTTGTGGTGTGAACATGTGGAAGGAACGATCCAGGTCTCGAGCTTTATCGACGAGATCTGGGAGTGTAGCTGGTTGGGGTGAGAGGGCAACAAGTTTCTGTTGGAGTGCCGAATTGATGCATTGTCTGAATGCATACATCTTGGTATTGTCATCGACGCCTGATCGTCAAGCGTGGTTGGACCAATCTTGGTACCAGTCGTTAAATTCCCAGTTGCCCATGTAGGTACTGTGCATTCCTTTAATGGCTTCTTGTTGGACTTGGGGGGGAATGAACTGTTTCTCAAATGCGATTCGGAATTGATCCCAAGTTCTGTAGTCTTGTGGATTGGCGGCTAAAGCCTCAGCGATACGATCGCTGGCCCAATCCCCTCCACGGGTACCTGCTTTGAAATTGGTCAAAGCCGCTGGTACTTTCTTATCGTCAGTGTTATAAACCGCATTGTTCATTGTATAATAGTTGGCCAAAGTGTTCCAAAAGGCTTGGGCCTTTGTTGGGTTCCCATCATAGGGATCAGGGGTACTTCCCAAAAGTTTGGGGGTTGCGACGTTTCCTGCCATGAGGACTGGGGGTGGAGGTGGTGCTGGGGGACTAGGTGGTCTCTGTGGTGGACCTGTTCTTCCTGAGCGTGGTTGGTGAGGAGGGATCTGCGGTGGTATTCCCTTGGGGTTTCCTTTTGGTACTGGTGGTGTCTCTGACTGAGTTGTGGTGGGTACTGGAGTGGCTTGCAAGGATCTCAAAGAGCTGGCAAAGGTCTCGGGTAGTGGTTCTGCTTTTCCTTTGCCCTTGGATATGGGTGGAGTAGGAAGTGAACTTTCTTCTGGTAATGAAAGTTTGGAGCTTCCAGGAAGCGTACTTGATGGACATGATGGGGTTGCTTGGGGACTTGGGGTATTAGGACGACTGGTGAGTTTCTGGATGGTAGCAACAATCCTTGTTTCAGCTTCTTGTAGTAAGTTGCTAACGTTGAGTGTGTCTTCGCCTTCTGAAGAGGGTGTACTAGGGTTGGATTTGTATTCAGTTGTGTCTGAACTATCTTTCTCAAATTCCCCGGGGATGGTGATTTCTTCTGCGTCAGAAGTGCTAGGGCTTTGGAAGTGTACCATTCAATTATTGAGGTACTTCCACTTGGAGTCTGTAATGTCCCACTTGATTTGTTTACCGTGAAAGGTAGCAGTTTGGTGTATAAAGTCGAAGTCGTTGACTTCGTCAAGGTGGAGAACAAGAAATCGAAATTTCCTTGTGGCAAGTTCTTCGTTATTTGCTGTAAATTTCCAAGGGGTTCCTACTCCTTCACACCAAATTCCTGGTGTTAGAAAGCGAGCAAAGAGGCAGCGAGTTTCATTGTAGTAGGCTGCGAAAGTGTCTGTGGCGTAAACTGGGATATAGTCTTGTTCAGGTTCTGTGAGGTCTAATCGCTGTTCCGGAGTGAAGTTATCAAGAATAGTGTCCCAAGAGCTCATGCAAGAGTGACTGTATAACTGGGGTTATCCCAACTATAGAAAATCGTACACACTTTAACCAGACAAGGAGTTCTAGTATCACTGTGATGGGTAATGCCTCTGTAGTCCTCTAGAATACCATTGATTGTGATTGAAGTACGGTATTTCCAAAAGAATTTATTAAAGGCCCCGATATGCGGAGTGATAGTTTGTAACTCTGTCAAGGGATGGCTAATGTGTTTCTCAGTACGATTCTGTAGGAGGAACAAACAATGTTGCTTGAAAATGTGGAGTTCTGTGCGATTCCTTGTAGGGGCGGTGACGCCTAAGTAAATGACTTCTGGCAGATAGATCTGAGAAGTAGCTCCGATTAAATCGGAGTTTCCTGAGATGCTGGTGTGGTGACTATGGGGAGTAGGGGGTAGTGGTTGTTTGATCCTTGGTAAAGCGTTGTATGGTCCTTGTAGGACTTCTTTGATGTGATGGGTTACTGGTACTGTAAAAGGATTTGGGGGTGGAGTAGGTTGTCTATAAACTTGGGGGGAAGGAATGGGCTGGGGTCTTTGGTCTATGAAGTTCTGGGTTCTACGCAATCTGTGTCTTCCTCTTTCGTTAGAGGGTATAAAATGTCCTTGTTCCTGGGCTGGGGCTGAGTGATTTCTCCTATTACGTGGACCGGCCAGATTGTCGGTTGTAGTGGAGACCTTCTACAGGTCCTGCTCTGAAGAATCGGGGGTCCCAAAGGTGGATTCCAAGTGGGGTGGGTGGGGTTCCGGGGTGACGGCTATCGCAACGACAAAGATCGATTCCGCAGAAACAAAGATCTGGGTTGTCGTTCGAAAAGGTGATCTCTCAGGCATGCCGATATACCGACTCAGGTGTGCTTGGGGGACTGGATTCAGGGGTACCAACCAAAGTGGGGGGTGAAGAACTGTCCACGCTGTCATGATAGGATGAATTGAGCATGAGAAGATCTGGTTCCAAGAGAATATGCTGGAAACGTTCCAGGTATTCAGTGTCTCTTCCCTGGGTATTTGGCTGGGTGATGGGGAGGGTAAAACCGGAAGGGGGATCGATAAGGCTGGTATGTGGAGTGAGGAGATCTGTGGTCCAGGCACGGTTATTCCAATGATAGGTAAGGATTCGTTTGTCGCTGTAGATGAACTGATATAATCCTGTTGAAGTGAATTCTCCGCTTGGGATTGTCTGTAGTCGAACTTCGTTAAATTCCACTTCAACTTTGGTTTCCGACACGAAAAATCTAGATAAAAATCTAATTCTGTGTCCGGCTTGGATTTGCATGATGATTTCCGATCAGACCAAGGGGATGAAGTAGTGCCAAAAGAAGGTTTCATCGTAAAACAAGGAGATTTGGGTGGCCGGAGATTGGTCGAAGTTATGGGTGCCAGAGAGTAACCAGTAGGCAGTACAACGTCTTGCTGCATTAAGGATGTCGACAAGTTGGTAATCAATGTAATGATAGAAACGTTGAGTGCTAAAGAGTCGACCAAAGGGGAGGATGTCTAAAAGGTCTTGAGGAACCAAGTGGTGTTCGCTCCAATACATAAGTTGAACTTGTTCCTGGAGATTGGCAATTCTTGAGTAAGTTTGTCTTAAGATTTCTTCACAAAAATTCGCCACTTAAGACAAACAAAGAGAGAGTTGAAATAAACCTCCAATTTATTTACACCAAATAAGTCCTTTGTAACTTACTAAAAAGTATTACAAAGGGTTTTCTGAGGGTGGTGTAATGAAATCAAATGGTTTGGTAGGAACGCGAGGGGTAGGTACGAAGCAAGAAAACTGGGGGTCTGTACGAAGCAAGTCTGTGATACGTGTGCTGCAATTAACAAAAAGAATCCCTTGCTCTGTGAAGTGTAAGTGGCTGCAAAGGATAGCCGTACGACTGTCTAGGAAGTCATATGCAACAAGGGGGACGAGGGCTCCTTCAAAGTGAGCGAGCCAAAGGGAAGGGATGCGAGAGAAAACAAACTTAATCAAGTCCAAAAAGGTGGTCTTGATGTATCTGAAGGGGAAATGGAGGGACCACAGGTGCTTGCCTACTTTGGCACAGACGTGGACCAGGGGAAGGGCGCCGTCAGAGTGGACATGAATGGAGTGATGGGTGTCGGCGCGGAAGGGAGTGACGAAATATGGGGATGTGGCGGTGTCGAGGTCTTGGGCCCGGGGGATGTACTTGAGGAATCGACTGTTGATAAGTTCCTCAGACGAAAACCAGATGTGTCAGTCCTGCTCGTAGTGGACCATGTACTGATGAGGGTGGCTGTTGGCAGGGAGGCAAGGCGGGGCGGCGAAGAGGTACTTGAAGGGGGCGACATTGACTGTGGGGTAAAAAACCGGACAAGGAAGAGGAGCGGGCAACAACAGGGCAGGGGAAGGGACAGTGGCGACGGGTGCGGTGACGATAGGCGGGGGGATGTTCTCGACGGGGATGTCCTCGAGTGAGTGATGGTCGACAAGGTCACCTGTGAGTTGAAGGTGGCTCCAACTGTCTTGGTTGAGCGGGGGAAGAAGGGCATCGAGCTCTGCTTGGGCGAGACGGACGACGTGGGCAGCAGTTTCTTCTCTGAGTTGTTCAAGGTCAAACTTGGCGGCAGTGCGAAGTGCTTCCTCAGTGGGCTCGGGAGTAGGTGGTGATGGTGAGCGGACCATGTAGGGGTCGATATCAATGGGGGTGGGTTCGAGGGTGTCCAGGTTGACGAGGGTGATGCCGGTGTCGGCAAACAAGGTGGAGTACCATGGGGACTGTGGAATATAGTCGTCGTAGGGGCCAGGACCAGTGGGTTCGAGGAAGGGGAAGCCGGGGACAACAAACTCGAAGGGGAGCTTGGGACTGGAGACAGCAGTGGGTGACCAGGGGACTGTGGGGGACAACATGTGGGAGGCGGGAGGATACTGAAGACGGGGGCTTCCTGGACTTGGATAGTTCCAAGTGTTGTGGGGGCTGTTGAGGACGTTGTTGACGACCTCCAAGGTGGCGGCGGAGTTCTCCTGGTAGACAGTGTTCAAGTTGGACCAAGAGGCGATGGAGAGGGAAGGTGAGGACACTTCCAAACAGTCAGCTTCAACTTAAGAGACTGTTCTAATGTTGGGAACTCACTACTTTATGGGTAGCGAGACTCGACGACAGTGCGGAGTTGAAGGTGACTGATCCAAAGGAGCAGCAAAGAGACATTGAGGAGGAAGAGACAGAAGGCGAGGAGAGGCGGGACAGAGTAGACTGTTGGCGATGAGGGGCAAGCTGCTGACGATAAGGGAGCTTTGAAGGGCTCCAGTGTGGGGGTTGACAAGAGAACAGTCTAAGGACTGTTCACCTAAATTCGTAGGTCTTATATACTAATACAGGGTGGTCTGTGCGCAGTTTAGGGTAGGTACAATTACAGGTAACGGGGGACTGCGCAATCAATGCGCAGTAACTGCGGATTACATTATACATCTTGATTAGGGACTAGCCCCAACAAGTCGCATCTTCGTTGATTGAGTCGTGTCGTGTGTTCATTGATTGTTTAGTGGACGCGTCTTGTTGATCGTTCCCATGATCTGCCACATGTTGATCAATGGGTTAGACACGTGTCCAAAGCGCGTCTTGTCATGTGACATTGTTGATGACCAGTTCCTTGATAGGTCATGTGTTATCTTCCCAGGGTCACAGGTTCATAGGTTCCCAGGGTCACGTGCTGATAAGTCACGTGATATACAAATGGCGGAGGGGTCACGTGATGAGTCATGTGTATGGTCATGTGATATGTTCCCACGGTCATGTGATGCTGGAGTTATGGGTTTGTAGCTGAGACTGGGGGGCGCGAGTACTGCTTGCAACACTCCAAGAAGGCATCACGGCACGCTACTACCCAAGCAGAACCGGTGGTTACACCCACAGTATCTTACATGAATGCGGCATGGCATGCCCTCAATTATCCTGAACCGGTAGTCGCACAAACTACAGTGTCAACAACTCTAGCCAAAGCAGGACAACCCAAGATCCCAGATATACCTCCAGAATTCCATCAATATGGCAAAGTCTTCTCAGATGAGGAAGCACAATGACTACCCAAGCACCAGCCATGGGACCACAAGATAGACCTTATCCCAGGCATGGAAATAAAGAAAACCACAGTTTATCGTCTCACACCTATCGAGAAAGTCACTCTTAAAGAATACATCGAAGATGGCCTAAAACGAGGCACACTACGTCGATCCAAAGCATCTCATGCATGCTCCTTCTTCTTCATCGATAAGAAGGATGGCAAACTACGCCTGGTACAAGATTACCAACCCTTGAATGCAATCACAGTTAAGAATGTGGCTCCAATCCCACTTATTCCTGAACTTGTCGACAAACTATTGGGAGCGCGATTCTTTACCAAGTTAGACGTACATTGGGGATATAATAATATCCGAGTACGCAAAGGCGACGAATGGAAAATGGCCTTCAAGACACCTATGGGATTATACGAATCCACAGTCATGACCTTCAGCCTATGCAATGCACCTGCAACATTTCAGACATTTATGGACATAGAATTTGGTCCATTAATCAAAGAAGGTCACGTAGTCATCTATCTTGATGACATCCTTATCTATGCAACTATGATCACGGAACTTGTCTATTGGACACACAAAGTCTTCCAACTTTTACTCAAGTTGGATTTATACCTTCGACCCACCAAATGCTCCTTCAACCAGACATTGGTTGAATATCTAGGATTGATCATCTCTGAAGGTGAACTATGCATGGACCCCGTGAAACTCAAGGCAGTGCAAGACTGGCCTAAACCAAAGAAAGTCAAGGACATACAGCAATTTCTAGGATTTTGCAACTTTTACTGACATTTCATGCAAGATTACTCCACATTGGCATGACCTCTTTTCAACCTTACAAAGAAGGATACACCATGGGCATGGACCCACTTACAAGAAACCGCGTTCACTGCGTTACAGCATGCACTCACCTCCACACCGGTCTTAATTCTACCAGACTATGACAAACCATTCACCCTGATTACCGATGCCAGCGACTATGCCATGGGCTCAATTCTGGAACAAGACGACACGTTAGGACGGTCGCATCCAGTCACTTTTTACTCCAAGTCCCTTCAGCCAGCGGTACACAACTACGAAATCCATGACAAAGAACTCCTGGCTATCATTCATGCTCTCAAGCATTTCCGCCATTACCTCCAGGGCAGTGCCCACCAGACAAAGATATTTTTGGACCACGTGAATCTCAAGTACTTCACCACAAAACAAATGCTTACATGTCGCCAAGCGCGGTGGTCCCTTTTCCTGGGCACTTTTGACTATATTATCATCCCCAAGCCTGGCAAAATTAACAAAGCCGATGCACTGTCCAGGCACCCAGATTATAAAGAGGGGATAGCATCTGAGAATGCGGAAACAATTTTGCTCACACCAGAAAAATTCCTACTCAAGCCAGAGCAATTCCATATATGGGCACTACACAACATGGCAATTCCTACAGGAATCAATGAAGAGCTCAAGGAAGCTATACAAGAAGCAATAAAGACAGACACATTGATGGGCCAGAAGCTCAAAGATATCCTCACCAGTGGCCCAAGACAAGTAAACAAAGGATTACAAGAATGGAACTACAAAGATGGCCTAATCCTTTACAAAGGATTAATATATATTCCAAAGACAAAGAACGAAGAACTCAAACAAAGAGTCACCCAGCAATTTCATGATAACCTAATGGGACACCCAGGACAATGAAAAACCATCAAACTAATCTCACGCGAATATTGGTGGCCAGGCATTACCGAATTTGTCAAAGCCTACATACGAGGATGTGCCACATGCCAAACTACAAAGATACGACCACCAACCAAAGTACCTATCAAGCCCAACAAGATCCCTGAAGGGATATGGGAAACAATCACCATGGATTTCATCGTAGACCTCCCAGTATCACAAGGATATGACAGCATCCTCACAGTTGTCAACCATCATAGCAAAGCCATCATTCTATCCCCCTGTCACAAGACCATCATGGCTGAACAAATGAGCCAACTACTACTAGACAATGTCTGGAAAAGAACAGGCATTCCCAAGGCAATCATCTCTGATCGAGGACCACAATTTGCTGCACAAGTCATACAAGAACTATGGAGAAAGCTCGGAATCAAGCAGAAATTGTCCACCGCATTTCACCCACAAACTGACGGCAAATCAGAACAGGTTAATCAAGTTATCAAGCAATACCTTCATATCTGTGGAAACTTCCAACAAGACAATTGGACCACACTCCTCCCCATTATTGAATTTGCACACAATGCACGACCCCACCACAGTACCCATAAATCACCATTTGAAGTCTGGTATGGCTTTCAGCCAACCTTCAAACCACCCTTGCAATTACAAACCAGACTACAAAGTGTGGATGACCACATCCAATATCTAGAACAAATACGCAAAGAAGTCACTGCAGCACTTATAATTGCTGCCAAAGAAATGTGAAGCGGAGGACCTGAAGAACTATCCTACACATTCCACAAGGATGACCTAGTACTCTTGGAAGCCACCAACCTACAAACGACACATCTGAAAGCAAAACTCGCTCCACAATGATACAGACCTTTCAAGGTCATATGGGCTTGACCTACAAATTGCAAGTTGCAATTACCTGAGACCATGAGGGTTCACCCGGTATTTCACAACTCACTATTGAAACCCTACCACAAAACACAAGCACATGGACCCAATTTCAAGCAACCCCCTCCAGAAATCGTTGGAGGAGAGGAAGGACATTACAAAATCGACAAGATCCTTGCAGCATGTCCCACGAGAAATCACAAGAGTACACAGTACTTTGTCCATTGGAAAGGCTATACCAACGCAGACAACTCATGGATTCCAGCTGGAGAACTCACCCACGCCAAAGAGTTACTTGCAGAATTCCACGCCCATACTCGCTCAAAAGAGGGGATATGCATACAAGCCTTGCAGGCGCAAGGAGATCCTAAAGAGGGGATACTGTCGCAAGCGGTACTTGCGCCCCCCAGTCTCAGCTACAAACCCGTAACTTCAGCATCACGTGACTGTGGGAACATATCACATGACCCTACACATGACTCATCATGTGACCCCTCCGCCTTTTGTACAACACGTGACTTATCAGCACGTGACCCTGGGAACCTATGACCCCATGACCCTGGGAAGATAACACATGACCTATCAAGGAACTGGTCATCAACAAAGGCATATGACGAGACATGCTTTGGACGTGCATCGTCTAACCCGTTGATCAACACATGGCAGATTGTGGGAACGATCAACAAGACATGTCCACTAAACAATCAACGAACACATGACACGACTTGATCAACAAACACACAATGTGACTCAATCAACGAAGATGCGACTCTTTGGGGCTAGTCCCTAATCGAGATGTATAATGTAATCTGCAGTTACTGTGCACTGACTGCGCAGTCCCCCATTACCTGTAATTGTACCTACCCTAAACTGCGCACAGACCACCCTGTATTAGTATATAAGACCTATGAATTTAGGTGAACAGTCCTTAGACTGTTCTCTTGTCAACCCCCACACTGGAGCCTTTCAAAGCTCCCTCCTTGTCAGCAGCTCGCCCCTCGACAGTCTACTCCGTCCTGCCTCTCCTTGCCTTCTGTCTCTTCCTCCTCAACGTCTCTTTGCTGCTACTTTGGATCAGTCACCTTCAACTCCACGCCATCGTCAAGTCTCGCTACCCATAAAGTAGTGAGTTTCCGACACCCGACTGAGATGGCAAATGATGTCGCCCACCCCGCACCCACCGCGAATCCAGCCTTGACCACTTATGGTCAGCAGTGACACCGTCGCATGTAGCACAGCCTTCAGACATGGAGTTGATGCTTTAACACCTCCTCCAAGCTGCTATGGCCCTGGTTCAGGCCGCTGTGGCAGATGTTACATCACGCCTTACCAAGATCAAGAAGGACCAGGACTGGTGTCCCGAGAGAGACAATGAGGACATGGACTTGGGCATTGACCCCTTCACCCTCGTGCCCTGCTCTCCCACTGCAGACTGCCACGGCAATCTATGGGCACAGAATGCCAACGAATTTCCTGGCTACTCATGCCTCACTGAGGCCCTGACCGATGACGTTGAGGACTGCGTCTGCACTGAGGATGAGTTTGCCTCTTCCCTGGCAGCAGCTGAACTCTTAGGCACCCCTGCCCAACCCAACCCCCCCAATGAAGTCCACCCCTTCTTTTTTGAACTTGCCCACAGCCTTATGCAGGATGACTTTCTCTGGCCCAACTTTGTGGTGAACCCACAAATCACCAAAACTGATGTTGCTAATGACTGTGCAGTCATCTGGGATGAATTCGCCCAGAAGACACATGCACGATGTGGTATTGTCCCTCCCCCCAGAGACCTCCAACCCCTGTTCTTCGCCTTCTGTCGGAGCCGCATCTCAGAACAGTTCATCTTGAAGGGCACCACACTTGGCCTTCTTAGTGGCAGCATATGGCCATCCCTCCCTGACATTCCATCTTGTGCCCCTGTAAGCGACCATGCCTGGGGCCAGGCTAGACCTAGTGTCGCCCAGACTACTGTCGTGGCGGGTGACCATGCATCATTGCCCATTGACATTCCCTCCTCTTCTGAGCCCGCCCCCTCTACCTTCCTGGCCCCTGAGCCCAGTTGGCATGTGGCAGGCAAGAAAGGGAAGGGCAAACTGTCTTGGGTGGCCATCGCTGCACCCAAACCCTTGGACTCGCCAGCCCAGACCCCACACACCCCAGAGCTAGTACCCATCACCCACAACCATGCCTTGACAGGGTTCATCACACAACCCCAACTTGTGGATCTCCCAAAGGCCACCATCGTGGACCTTTTCAACTTGAGATTCCCATCTGGCCCCTATATTCCTGCCAGGGCCAGCAAAGACACATCTATCACCATGTACCTTGCCAGGGCCCAAGAACCTGCCTGCCTTCCCCAACCCTCCACCAAAGCCAGGCACCCTATTTCATGCACCAAGTTCACCCTTGGCCTGAAAGGCATCTGCCCTGCCCGCCAAGGAGCCCAGGGCGATGCTGCAGCCCTTGTATGACAGGTTCAATCCCTCATGCAAGCGTCAGGAGTCAAGGACGTCGCACAACTTATTGGCAGCAGGTGGAGCTCCCAATCCCCAGACAACTTCATCCTTGTCTTTAATGGGAACCCCATTTATGAATCAGTCCTTAAACTGACTCATATATTCCAATGCATCTTCGGTGCCAATTTTGCCCTTACCCTGGCCCGTGGTTACACCCGCGTCGTCATGAACTCCATTCCTACCCTATGGAACAACCCCTCTGACCCTCTCCCCTCCACTCAATCCCTTCAGGACAAGCTGGATCGCAATGACTCCTGCCAGAACATGATCATCTTTGGTGACCCCTACTGGCTGATGGCCAGGATGGCAGGGGCCCATCATGGGTCGATCTCCTTTGCCTTCCTTGATGAGGATGGGTCAAAGCTGCAGAGACTCATCCAGAACCCACCCTTTCTGTTTGGAAATAGGACCACGAAGGTCCATAAGTATATCTCCCATCCACTCCTGCTAGAATGTATGCCTTGGCCATTTGGCACAACGCTGCTCTGTGCCCTCCACATATCTTGTCTGCCCCATATGCAGACAGAACCACAAAGAAGAGGACCACACAGTGAAATGTCCCAACATAGCACAGCACGTTGGCATAGCATGCTCCTGCCCGCCAGTTTGCATTAACTGTATCCGGGCCAAGAAGTCTGCTCAGGCTAAAGGCCATCGTGCAGCTTCTTTGTCCTGCCCACTTCGCTCCAATTTCCGTTCCATCTCCCCCCCAGCACGCATCTCTAGTGGAGATGCTGGTGCCAACCCATCCGCTGCCTGAGTTGATGACCTATGACTGATACAGCCCCACAAGAGGAATCACCTGTCATCATAGTCTCAGTTAATCTCCGCCGCAATGTGGACATCCTTGCCACATTTCTACAATCCACTACAGCTTCCATCACCCTGATACAGGAGCCTCGCTATGGCCCCCTGATTCTACAATGCTCTGACTCTGATCCTGACGGGATCCCAGTGCTTGGCATAGTCCAACACCCGATATGGGACTGCTACCTTCTGCCCCTCTCTGACGGAGAGATGGCGAAGGTTGCGACTTTTGTCCAAAAATCTTTCTCTATGTCTCCTGATGTCCAGGTAGTTCCTTTACCAGAACACCCAGGCACCTCATACTCCTTGCTTTTCCTGGACATTCAGATTGCAGACTCTCTCTTCTGCATCACCAATATCTATAACCATGTCCACCCCAAAGGTAGGCACTCTTCTAGGTTAACTCACTCCTTCTCCTCCCTTTTCCCCTTTCCCCTACCTACCTTCATACCTACAATGGTTGCAGGTGACTTTAACACCCACTTGTCCACCTGGTCCCTGCCAGGAGCCACTATCTCTTCCTGGGCTTGCCCCCTTGAGGAATGGTTTGAAGACTCTGATCTTCACCTTGTCAGCCCACCTGGAATGGCCACAAGGCTGGGCGAGAAAACAGGCCAAGGATCCATGCAACATGACTCAGTTCTAGACCTACTCCTTCTGAATGATGCTGTGCTTTGTACAGGACACTTTTCCTCTGTTTCCATTTCCTTTCAGGACTCATTGGGTTCAGACCATGCTGCACTTTACATCTCCTGGTTTCCCCCACTTCCCCCACGCCCTTATAAACAAGCTATTCTACCAGGATTTGTCCTGGATGACTCTTTATGCGATACTTGGGTCAAAGCCTTTTCGTCCCTTCCCCCCTCTACTATAGATTTAGTTACCTCACTCCAGTTGGCTGCTTTGAAGTTTGATTCCGATATTTATGACACATGTGATCCCCTTTTCAAGCGTCACCGCACCCCAGACTTCTGTGGAGTCAGGTGGTGGAATGCCCACTGTGAGGCCGCCCTGTCGCTGGTGCATTCCACCCCACAGGGCTGCCGGACCAATGCTGCAAAGGAGCTGAGAAAAGCTGTTCAAGAGTCCAAGCGGGCTTGGTCAAATGATGAACTCCACCTCACCTCCCCCGACAAACTCTGGAGGGCAACAGCATGGCGCCATGGCCACCATGCCAATCACATTCCTCCCATTTTGGACATCGACGGGTCTTTAGCCCTCCATTTGTCCGACATATGCCAAGTCTTCTCAGCCCACTTCTTCCCAATGGTCCCCACCCCCATTCCCCCCTCCCATGAGGATGATCCCATACCAGTACCACCACGCCCCTTTGAGGACATCACAACAGAGGATGTTTCTAAGGCACTTGCAGACACTTCCAACAAATCTGCCCCAGGCCCCTCAGGGATCGGGTACAAACTCTTGAAATGGGGACATGCGGCATCCCCCTCTTGTCTACCACACCTGTTCAATTCCTCAATCGCCCTCTTATACCACCCCTGGAAAGCTGCAATGGTCATCCCCATCCCCAAGCCCAATAAGCCCGACTACCGCCTAGCGAAGGCCTACCGGCCAGTGTCTCTTATGGAATGCTGTGGCAAGCTTCTGGAGAAAATTGTGGCAAGACAAATTCTCCTAGACACAAATCGCTACCAGCTCCTGCCACCCACCCAGTTTGGGTCAAGGGACTACCACTGCACCACAGATGCCTGCCTCTCCCTGGTGCACTTGGCTCAATCCTGCACTAAGGCGGGCTATGTCGCAGCAGCCATCCTCTTTGACATACAGGGCTTTTTCGACAACCTCCATGTGGACCAGCTTGTTCACCTTGTGTGCATTCTGGGCTTCGACCCTCTGTTATGCGGCTGGGTTTGTTCATTCCTGACAGACAGATGGGTCTCCCTGTCCTTCAATGGCAACACTCTTGACCCTCTCACCCTTGATCATGGCACTCCCCAAGGATTGCCATTGTCACCAATCTTATCAGCCATCTACACCTTCCCACTCCTATGGCTAGCAGAAGCCTGGGCATTCAGTTCCCTAGCCTTTTATGTTGATGATGGCAACATTCTTGCCACCAGGTCCACATACGAGGCTGCCACCACACGCTGCGCATCCTGATTCCACACAGTCATCACCTGGCTGAACCAGAACAGCCTCACCATAGATGCCGACAAAACCAAGTACATCACCTTTGGTCCTAGAAGAAGCCCTGAGCTCATTGGTTCTCCATATCATGGCGTACACCTTAAAGTCCCCGGCGGTGGGGTTCTTTCTGTACGACACTCACATACGGTCCGGTACCTTGGGGTCTTCATCACAGAAAAATTTGATTGGCAGCCCCATGTCAAGATCATGGCAGCCCATGCTTGCTCTACCATCCATGCCTTGCATGTTCTTGGCAACTCAGTGCAGGGCCTTGACTTTGCTAACTGGCGACGCGCCTTCCATGCCATCATCCTCCCGGTCCTCACTTATGGCTTACCTCTCTGGTCACATAACCTGCCGAAGTCCTTGATACAAGTCCTCCAGGTTGCCCAAAATGATGCAGTCCGATGACTTAGTGGCACCTTTAAGACGACACCCATCGAGCCACTCCACAACATGGTCGCCATTCCCCCAATCTGTTTTCTTATTCCCAAACTCCGCCTCCAAGCACGCAATCACATTGCAAGGCTGCCACCGACCCACTGCCTTCTCACCCTCCCAAATGCAGACACCTCCCACTTCCACCCCCCCTTCATCACAATCCCCACCACCCTCACCACGCTCCTCCCCTCCTCTTCCCAACCCTTCTACCTTCCCTCACACCACATGTGGTCACACCCCCAGGTCACGTCCTCCTTGACCCACCCCAAGGACAACAAACTGCTGTTAGCAGTTTGAGCCTGGGCAAGCTGCTCCACCATAAACTCCACCTCTGTCTATGTCTACCCCCTCCCCCACCCTCATGCCCATGCCTTTGCCTTCCTCATCTCCCAGGACGACTCCATTGTGGACCAAGGCTTCAGTATTGATCATTCCACCACACACACTCAGGTGCACACAACTATCTTGGCAACACAGGCTCTCGCACGCCTCCCCAAACGCAACACAGCCCTCTTCCTACCCTCCCATAACCTACATAACCCCCTTCTGTCCTTACACAAACATAAACACCTCCCATCGGCTTCCGTTTTTACCTCAATGCTACAAGTTTTCTTACATCTACACCTGGACATCTACTTTACACTTTTACATTTACCTACCCATTTACCTAAACTTCCTGCTCACGGCCCGTGCCCAGACCCGCACATTTTTCCTTGTGACTGGCCAGGTCCCCTCCAGAAGGACCACATCCTTGACAAACTTCAGATCATGGCATCCCAGTCTAACATCTCCCCACCCCCTGACAACCCAAAGATGCTTGCCTTTCGCTTGTGGAAAATGGAGTATGACACATACCCAGTCCCCTGCAAATGGGTGCACAATACTATCGTTCCCATACCCATGTCCCTGGAGCCACCTCCCTTCATGGCAGGAGCACTGTCTCTGGAACAGAGGCACGCGTCCTCACTGGTGCTATAGGTGTTCTTCAAATACTGTTTCTCCAGGGACTTCTCCCACTCTCACAGACCCAGAGCTGGGGACAACACAACCTGTGAGTGTTTTCCTCCTGATGCGTCCATTGATGAGACACGGGACAGTGAGGCCCAGGCACCACCTGGGCTAGACCAAGAACGCATCTCTCCTGGCAACGGTGATCTCTGTCTATATGACAGGGAAGACTGAGACCCAGGCTTTGTTCGAATAATGGATGAATTCCTCAATCCAAACCCACCCACAAACCCCCACTCTCCATCTCCACAACCACACAGAACCTGCTGTTGCAAGCGCCACCGCACCCACCCACACTCTGCTTTGCACATGGTCTTCTTGTGCCCTTGCACATTGGCCTTACGACAGGAGATCCTGGGGCAGGACCTATCTCTATGCACTCTGTTCCACACTTTCAAAGGGGCCGTCAAACTAATTACATTCCTCTTTGCATCCAACTCCCTTCTGCACCCCCTCCCTCCACGCCCAGACCCCCCATAATTTATTTCTATCTATTCACCCCATTTACACACTAGCGCTATTCACTCCCACGCAGTTACATAACATGTATACCAATGTTATCCACCTTAACAACTGTAGCTACTTAATAACTAGCTATGTCTCTTGTTGTCGATAGACAGTGGAGAATAAATATCAATTCCAAAAAAAAAAAAAAAAAAAAAAAAAAAAAATTAACCATGCACCGTGGCCCAAAC